>OBAO01000321.1_pt1 | contig 59225 bp, 50 predicted proteins | sample 1517541 | NCBI WGS metagenome assembly OBAO01 (sample SAMN04571698, study PRJEB22368) | human gut metagenome | biome: human gut; material: stool | host: Homo sapiens | place: Luxembourg | collected 2012-08-10
TGCCGTCGCCGTTCATGTCGTAGCTGCCCTTGCGGTAGGACACAAACAGACCGAGCTTGTTGTTAAGGTCATGCTGCAAATCGCCGCCGGCCTCAATACCCCAGACGTCGGCGTCAACGTCAAACGGCGAGTCAATGTTGGAGGTATAATAGGTCGGATTGATCCACAAGTTGTGATCCGCTTCGGTTTTTATCGTCTGGCCGGTAACGTTGTCAACCACACTCCGGGTCTGTTCGATTGCCGCCGCAGATAAAGCGCCCATGGCGACAACTTCCGGCGCAACTTTGCTGCCGTCGATTGTCGGCAGATCCGGAATATCCGGCAGGTCCGGATCGGGAATATCCGGCAGATCGGGCTGACCGGGTTTTTCCGGTTTGATGTCTTTGTCCGGGTTTTCGACATCGCCCATCGTCAACCCCCATTGGTTTTGATTTTCACCGGTTTGTGTATAGGCTATTTCATACATATACGGACTACCGTATACTCGGAAGATCGAAAAAGAATCTTTGTTTCCGGTCGTATCGTTGACCGATTGTGCAAACAAAACGGATTCTTTGCCGCGGATGTCGCTCTGCGAGGATGAGTAAACCACCAGTTTGGTCTGCCCTTCGACATTGCCGTTGATGTTGAGCAGGTCGGCGCTCATGTTGTCGGGATCAATGTCGATATGCAGATAACTGTTATTGGCATTGTACCCTTTCAGATTAACCGTTTCCGTATAACCGTCGGCTATGTCAAAAGCGGCGTTATTCAAAGAAAGCGAGGTCACGGCCTCGGTGCCGCTGCCGGGTTTGAAGGCGCCCCTGCCGTTCCAGTTGTTGGCGGTCTTGTTTTCGTGCTGGTAAGCGCCGAAGCGAAGGGTGGTTCCCTCAACGGTGACTTTGCCGGCGTTGACAACGTCGTTGTTAATTGCCACATACTGGTCGCTTAATCCTTATTCGTCAAACTTCGCGTCGCCTTTGAACAACAGGTTGTAGGTTTTGGAATAGTCCTGTTCCATGGAAAGGGAAAAAGATGACAAATCAATGTTTATTTTTGCCGTGTCGATGGTATCGTTAACCGTAACCGATCCGCCGCCGGTGGTATCAAATTCGATTGAATTGTATTCGCCGAGCTGGCTGCCCAGCATGTTTTCGATCAGATCGGGAAGACGTACGACGGATAAGGCGTTGTAAATTTTGCCGCGGCTGTCTTCGGTATAGTTTCCGGAAAATATCAGATCCTTGTTTCTTGTCTGAATGCGGACCGGCTGCGCGGTTACGGATTCTCCGTCAGGCGAAGGCGCGTAGCCGACAACGGCGGCAATTGCCCCGCCGGAAGCAATGCCGTCGGCTGCTTTCGCGCAGTTGTTCGCAAAACTGCCGTTAACCGTAAGGGCAGAAGGAGAGTCGGAGCCGACAAACATTCCCAAAACGCCAAGATCGGCAATTGCTCCGCCGGCGGCCGTTTTTTCACCTTCTGCATAATTGCCGACAAAGTTACCCGTCAGATCGCCGATCAGTCCGACATTAAATATGGCGCCGCCGCCGGTATTTTCCGCTTTGGCGTAGTTGCCGCTGAAGTTGCCGTTGATATTGCCGATTTGCGCAATGTTGATAATGGCGCCGCCGGCCGTTCCCGGCATGCCGGTTTCAATGCCGTTGTCTATGGAAGTGTTGCCGTAAAAGCTGCCGTTGATGCTGCCGATGACAGAGTTGGGCGTGTTTAAGATTGCGCCGGCTATTGCGGAGCTGTTGTTGATGAAGTTGCCGGTGATGTTGTTAAATTCCGCCTGATCGACGCCGATTGCACCGGCCATGGCATCGCTATGGTTGTTGATGAAGTCCCCGGTCAGATTTTCGACGGAACCGTGGTCTTTCCAGATTGCTCCGCCGCGGCCGGTTGACGAATTGTTGATGAAATTGCCGTTCAGGTTGCCAATGGCACCCCAACCGTAAACGGCGCCGCCTTCTTCGGCCGTATTGCCGATAAAGTCGGCATAAACGTCATAATGTCCTGAACCGTATAATGCGCCGCCCGTTCCTTCGGCCGAATTGTTGATAAAAACTCCGCTGATGCTGCTGCCTGTTTGACCAGAACCGCCAAAGTAAACGGCACCGCCGTCGCCTGTGGTGGCACGGTTGCCGATAAAGTTGCCGCTGATGCTGCCGACAGTGGCGGTTCCGAGACTTGCAGAATGGTCAATTGCCCCGCCGCTGCTTCCGGTATTATTGACGAAGTTGCCGCTGATGTTGCCGATTTTGACAACATTGGTGTTGCCGTTTCCGGTTCCCAGATTGTCGGCGCGGTTGACAATGGCGCTGCCGCTGTTGCCGATAAAATTGCCCGTGATATTGCCGATGACGGCGGTACCGTGAAAGCCAAAGTTGTAAATGGCGCTGCCTTCATTATTGATGAAGTCACCGGTAATGTTGCCGACGGTTCCTTTGTTGAAGATCGCGCCGCCTTGAGCGACAGCCGTTTGATGACTGCCCGATCCGTCGATGACGACCTTAACGCTGTTGCCGATAAAATCCGCGTTGATTTCGTCAATCGTGCCGCTGTTGTAAATTGCCCCGCCTTGCAAAAAATAATATTTGTAGCTGTCGTCGCTTTTTGTTATTTGCGCGGTAACGCTGTTGTTTTTGAACACTTGGTTAACGACGGAGCCGCCGTTGCCGGTGTTATTGAGGGCGCTGCCGCCGGCCTGTTCGGTCAAGTCGGCCGGGTTGGCAGTCTGATATTTTTTACTTTTGTCCGCAACAATTGTAAAGTCTTGAGGTTGATTGTAGGAAAATTGATAATATTTCATATTTTTGTCGGACAATTTCAGCGCAATAACATTATCATCGTCTTTTTTATCTTCTCCGACCTCCTGCCAGTTGATATGGTTGAGACTTTCAAGACCGGGGAATTTGAAGTCAAATTTGTAATATGCCGTTTCCGTTTTGCCGTTTGTTCCGAGAGTTTGCAGCGAAAAGTCATGATCATCGGCGCTTCCCTTTTCATAAGTCAGATTACCGCCTTTGAGTAAAGAAACGTTAAAGCCGTACTTTTGGCCGTTCAGTTCAAATATGCCGTTTGCATCTTCTTTCAGGTTGTCGTCCGAAGTTCCCGCCAGGGTCGCAAGCAATGCCGCATCATCGCCCGATGGGGTAAGGTAATAATTTTTGTCACCGATCTTCACTTCAACCGCGCCCTCGGGCAAATCGCCCACCAGTTCGCTTAAAGCGAAGTTTCCGCTCAAACCCGCCGCTTCGCTTTTAATAGTGTCCGGCGTCGGCGTCAATGCTGCCGCCCCCGCCGGCGAACTCAAAAACGTTGTCGCCAGCAGAAAAAGTCCGATAGTCTTGTTTGTCGTCATCTTTTGTCCTTTATAATAGTTATTGACAAATTTTTCCGTTATTCTCAAAAATGCTTCTTTTTATCGATCCTTTTTTTGAACTAAAACAAAAGGTTATTGTCTGCATTTTCAAAGACGAAAAATTTGTTAAAAAATAACAATTTAGATGACTTTTGATAAATTTTCTGATATAATATTTCCTGTGACAAAAAAAGGATCCTTTTTTTGCCGCGGGACTGTGCAGGTCGGTGAATAAAGGGCTTGTGTGCCACAAAAAAAGCTCCGGTTTCCCGGAGCGCGTCTTGTCTAAACTCTTTCATATTCCAGAAAGACGGGGCGTCTGCCTTCGCGCAGCGCTTTTTGCTGATATTTGGTTTTGACCCAGTCTGCGGGTTCGTGTTTCCAATCGCTGCCGCAAACGGCCGTCCAACGGAAGTTTTTGTTTTCGTGCATCTGTCTTAAGGTCCAGCGCTTGTATACCGGGTGGTCGGTAGCGATCAGCAGTTTGCCGCCGGGTTTTAAAATCCTTGCCAGCTGCTTTAAATTGTCCGGATTGACGAAACGCCGGCCGGCATGGCGTTTTTTCGGCCACGGATCGGGAAAAAGCAGGAATATCCCGTCAATTGAAGCGTCGGGCAAAAGCGGAAACAAAAGCCTGATGTCGTCGCCGTAAACGCGGATGTTGTCGCGCCTTTCCGGCAACAGGGAAATGTTTTCGGTGATTTCCGAACCTTCCTTAATGCCGGTGACAAGACTGAGCAGGTTGGCGACGCCGTTTTGGAAGACTTCCGCGCCGATGTAGCCGTTTTCCGGATGGAGAGCGGCGATGCCGGCCAGATGGACGCCGTCGCCGAAACCGATTTCCAGACAAATTTTTTCAGGGATGATGCCAAAGGCGAGCGGTTTTTGCGGATCAAGCGCCACCCGGGGCAGAAAATCTTCAAGCAGCGCGGTTTTGGCTTTGCGGATGCGGCGGCCTTTACGGCGGCCGAAAAAATGCGGTTTGTCGTCTAAAAACATGCGGTCAGTTCCTTGATTAAGTCGGTTTTTTCCCAGGAAAATTCTCCGTTCGTTCCCGGTTTGCGGCCAAAATGCCCGTAAGCTGCCGTCGGCGTATATATCGGCCGGCAAAGCTGCAGGCGGTCGATGATGCCCCGGGGGGTGAGGTCGACCAGTTCGGGAATTTTCTTCAACAGCGCCTGCTCGTCGATTTTGGCGGTGCCGCGGCAGTCAATGAACAAAGACAACGGATCCGCTCGGCCGATGGCGTAGGATATTTGCAACAGACATTCGTCGGCCAGCCCGGCGGCGACGATGTTTTTGGCCAGGTAACGCAGCATATAGGCGGCGGAACGGTCGACTTTGCTCGGGTCTTTGCCGGAAAAGGCGCCGCCGCCGTGCGGGGCATAGCCGCCGTAGGTGTCGGCAATGATTTTGCGTCCGGTCAGGCCGCAGTCGCCGTCGGGGCCGCCGATGACGAAACGTCCGGCCGGGTTGATCAGATATTCCGTCCGGGAGGTTAAAAGTTCGGCAGGCAGGCTTTGCCGGATAACGGGCATTATTTTTTCGCGGATTTCGCCGGTTGAGAGCCCCGCCCGGTGCTGGGCGGAAAGGACGACGGAACGGATGCCGACGACCTCGTTGCGATCGTTGTATTCGAGCGTAATCTGCGATTTGGCGTCGGGCTCCAACCCCGGAAGGGAAGCCTGCCGCAGATTCTCCAGCAGCCGGTTGGCCAGCCAGACGGCAAGCGGCATGTATTCGCTGTCAAAACCGTGTTCTTTTTCGGCATAGCCGAACATAATGCCCTGGTCGCCGGCGCCGCAGTCTTTGATGCCGGCGGCGATGTCGGCCGACTGGCAGTGCAGCAGGTCGGTGATTTGCACGTTTTTATAACTGAATCCGGGCTGATCATAACCGATCGTTTTTATCAGGGTGCGGACGGCATTTTCAATTTCTTCCGCCTGCGGACGGTTGTTGCCGAGCGTTTCTCCGGCGATGACGATCCGTCCGGTCGTCGCCATGGCTTCGATCGCCGTGTGAGCCGTCGGATCAGCGGCCAGAAACAGATCAAGCAGAGTATCCGAAATCTGGTCGCAGATTTTGTCCGGATGGCCGGCGGAAACCGCTTCGCTGGTGAAAAGGTAACTCATTGTCAGGTTGTTCCCGTGGTTGGAGGGTTGTCGTTTTCCGATATAATAAAAAGCCGGCGGGGAAAACGCCAGCTTTTTTTAAATGCATGTGCGTATTTTGTTATTCTTCGTCGCTGTCCTGACCACGGTCGCTGGTGGTTTTTGACATGGTGACGATCAGATCAAAGAGATATTTTGCCGCTTTGCGGTTGGGAATGCGGTAATAGGCTTTGACCAACTCCAGCGTTTCCTGTCGTTTCATCGGATCCATGTCGATTTCCTCATGACTTTCTTCAAAACAGAGGGCGCTTTCCGGCGCGCTGAAAACGCGGGGACTCTGCTGGGCGACTTCCCGGTCCATGTCTTCGTAGAAAAAGTTTATCGGTACGTCCAACACCTTGCTGATGTCCCACAGGCGGCTGGCGCCGACGCGGTTGTTGCCGCGTTCGTATTTCTGGACCTGCTGAAAAGTCAGCCCCAGCAGGGAAGCGAGCTTTTCCTGCGAATAGCCGAGCAGGGTTCTGCGCAGACGGATGCGGTTGCCGACGTGGACGTCAATCGGATTGGGTTGCCCGCTTGGGGTGCGGCCGCGGCTGGCCTTTTTGGATTTAGTCAAATTCATCTCATTCTCCACAAAATTACTTTTGTCATAATGCAATTTTTAGTGGTTAATGTCAATGTTTTTATATAATATTTTATATAGCAATTTGATTTACAAGAATTAAATATTATTTTTGCCGGACAGGGAGCGTTTTTCAGGCCGAACGTTTTGACAGTGCATAGGCGGTTATGACAGTAAGAAAACAAAGCAGCATAACCGTCAGATTATGATATTTTGAGTAGGGCGTTTCGACCGACGGCGACTGCGGCAGTGGGAAGTCTAGCGTTCCGGAAGCGTTCAACGGCAGCCTGCGGAGGACGACGCCGGTTTTGGAAATGAGGGCGCTGATGCCGGAGTTGGCCGCACGTACGACGGTCAGCCCTTCTTCCACCGCGCGCATGCGGGCGGCGACCAGATGCTGACGGGGGCCGGCGCTGTCGCCGTACCAGCCGTCGTTGGTCAGGTTGAGCAGCCATTGGGGACGTTGTGCGGGATCGGTAACCGCGGCCGGGAAGATGATTTCGTAACAAATGAGGATGCCAAACGGCGGAATTTGCGGCAGGACGACGGTGGAAGGACCGGTGCCGGGCATGAAGTCGGCGATGACGTTGGTTACAGGTTTTAAGCTTTCCGGCAGGTACTGCCGCAAAGGGACATATTCGCCGAAAGGCACCAGATGCGATTTGCCGTAGGCGGCGGCGATCCCTTTGCCGTCAAGCGCCTGCATGGCATTGAGCGGCCGCCATTTTTCTCCGTCGTAAACATAGTCGAGCGCGCCGGTGACAAGGTATCCGCCAGCCGGTACCGCCTGCAGAAGCTGTTCAAGATACTGCGGCTGCAAACTGAGGACAAAGGGGTTGGCCGTTTCTCCCCAGATGATCATGTCTGTTTGCGGGGCAAGGTCTTGAACGGACATTTGAATATAAGTCTGCAAATTTTGTTCCAGCATTTCCGGTTTCCACTTCATTTGCTGGGGAATGGACGGCTGGACAATTCGGATGTTGACGTCGGAGAAGCTCCCGTCGGGGTATCGGTCGAGACGAAGGCTGCCGTATGCAAACAGCAGTGTCGGGATCAGTGCGGAAAAGAGAGCGGCGGAAACAAGGTTTTTCCTTCCGGGGCAAAATAACGGAATGCCCCAGACACCGGCGGCGATGACGGTGAAAAGCGAAAGCCCGTAAGTTCCGAACAGCGCGGCGGCCTGAATGGCGCTGTCGCTGAATGCCCAGACGGTACCCAGCAGATTCCAAGGGAAACCGGTAAAGATGAAACTGCGGATCCATTCGAAAAACGTCCAGGCTGCGGCAAAAGCCAGCAGTCTGGGCCAATTGCCTTTGAAAAAGCGGCAGAACAGGGCGGGAAAGGCGGCGAACAAACCGAAAAAGCCGCCGCTGCCGGCAAAACACAACGGGATCAGCCAGCCCAGACGGGGCAGATCCATCATCAGCGCGTTGTTGATCCAGAAAAGACCGCAGGCAAAATGGCCGAAACCGAACCAATAGCCGACGGCAAAGGCTTTTTTCGGCGACGGGCTTGCCAGCAGCAGAAACATCAGTCCGCCGAAGGCGGCTGCCAGCAGCGGCAACAGATAATAAGGCGGCAGCGCGGCAACCGACAGACAGCCGAGTGCCAGTGCCGAAGTTTTTGGAAAGTTTGCGAGCAGCCGCTTTGTTTTGTTGAGCCAACACATGAATCTGATTGCCGAAGTGGTTGATGCCGTATTTATATAAAAATGTCTTCTCCGCTCCCGGAAGGCGGCGGCCGGCGGGAGGGAGAAGGCCGTTGTTATTCTTTTTCCCCGTAAGGATCGGCGATGTTGAATTCCGCCAGCAGCCGGGTTTCCAGCGCTTCCATTTCCTTTCGTTCCTCTTCTTCCGTGTGGTCGTAGCCGAGCAGGTGGAGGATGCCGTGAACGAGGATGTGAATGTAATGCTCCTTAAAGCCGATTTCCAGTTCCGCGCTTTGGGCGGCCATGGTTTCAAAGGCGATGATGATGTCGCCGAGTTCGACTTCCGTCATTTCCGGCAGGGCGTCGAAAAAGTCGTCGTCGTCAATGTTGGCAAAGGAAAGCACGTTGGTCGGCTTGTCAAGATTGCGGAATTGGCGGTTGAGGGCTTGTATTTCTTCGTCGCCGCCGAGTTCGACATTGAGGCCGACTTCTTTTTTGCCTTGCAGAAATTCCGGTTTCAGTCGGTTAATGACGGTTTGAAAAACGTTTTCCGAAACGGCTGCCGCGTCGGGCAGCTGGTCGTCCCAGTTTTTGTCGCCGATGTTGAGGTTAAGCGTCGTTTTCATCTTTTTTCTTTTCTTCCCGATGATATTTCTGTTCATATGCGCGGACGATCTTGGCGACCAGACCGTGGCGGACGACGTCGGCGGCGCTGAAGGTGACCGAACTGATGCCGCCGACCCCGCGGAGAGTGTCAAGCGCGTCGCGCAGGCCGGAAACGACCCCGCGCGGCAGGTCAACCTGGCTTAAGTCGCCGTTGACGACCATGCGCGAGTTTTCGCCCAGGCGGGTGAGAAACATTTTCATCTGCATGGGAGTGGTGTTCTGGGCTTCATCAAGGATGACGAAGGCGTTTGACAAGGTACGGCCGCGCATGAACGCAAGCGGCGCGATTTCGATTTCGCCGGCGGCCAGTTTCTTGTCGACCTGTTCGGCCGGCAGCATTTCATACAGGGCGTCGTACAGCGGACGCAGGTAGGGATCGACTTTGTCCTTCAGGTCGCCGGGCAGAAAGCCGAGGTTTTCGCCGGCCTCAACCGCCGGGCGGGAAAGAATGATCTTGTCGATCGAACCTTCCAGCATCATGGTGACGGCAAGCGCGACCGCCAGATAGGTTTTGCCGGTGCCGGCAGGGCCGAGGCCGAAAACCAGTTCGTTGTTCATCATTTCGACGATATATTCCGCCTGCGTGGCCGAACGGGGATAAATGTGGCGTTTTTTGGTCTTGAGCACGATGTCGTCGATGTTGACCTGCGGTTTGACGTTGGCTTCCGCGCCGCTGATGCGTACGGCGGCCAGCACTTCCTGTTCGCCGACGGCAATGCCGCGGCTGACTTTGGAATAAAGCGCGTCAACCGCGTTTTTGGCCTGCCGTACCGCTTCTTCGTCGCCGCTGATGCGTATCCGGTTGCCGAAAGCGGCAATTTCCGCTCCCAGCGCCTTTTCGATGATCTTCAGGTTGCCGTCCTGCGGGCCGACCAACTGCTGAACAAGCTGATTGTTAAAAAGTTCAAATTCGATTTCTGCCATGGTTGTACCTTAATTTTGTTGTTGTATGACTGTTCCGCTTAAAGAGTTGACGGTGGCGCCGGTTACGCGCACCGGCAGGATCCGGTTGAGGCTTTCGGTCGGCGCTTCCGCATGCAGATTCTGCATGTAGGGCGTGCGTCCGAACAGCTGTCCCTTCTTTTTGCCCTTGCTCTCAAACAATACCGGCATGATTTTACCGATACATTCTTTATTAAAGTTTAACTGCCGGGAAAATAATTTTTCCTGCAGAACATTTAAACGTTCCGCCTTTATCTTTTCCGGCACCTGACCGGGATAAACCGCGGCGGGCGTGCCGGCACGGCGGCTGTATTTGAAGGAATAGGCCTGAATGTAGCCGACCCGGTCGACCATGTCGAGGGTGGCGGCAAAGTCCTCGTCGGTTTCGCCCGGAAAGCCGACGATGAAGTCGGAAGAAAAACCGAGTTCGGGGTTGGCCTCTTTCAGCTTGCCGACGGTTTCGATATATTCGCCGGCGGTGTGGCGGCGGTTCATTGCCTTCAGTATTTTGTCGGAACCCGACTGCAGCGGCAGATGCAGGTAAGGCATCAGTTTTTTGATTTCACGATGGCAGGCGATGAGGTCATCGTTGACGTCGGCGGGGTAAGAGGTGGTGTAGCGCAGGCGTTCCAAGCCGTCGATCTCGGCCAGCCGGCGCAGCAGATAGGCCAGGTCGCGCTCTTTGCCGGCGGCGTCTTCGCCGTGATAGGAGTTGACGTTTTGGCCGAGCAGGTTGATTTCAAGCGTGCCGGTTTCTACCAGCCGGCGCGCTTCTTTCAACACGTCTTCCACCGGCCGCGAAGTTTCCACCCCGCGGGTATAGGGAACGATGCAGTAGGTGCAGAAGTTGTTGCAGCCTTCCTGGACGGCAAGATAGGAGCAGGCGCCTTCGGAACGGTTTTCCGGCAGATGGTCGAATTTGCTTTCGGCGGTAAACTCGGTGTCGATGATGCAGAGGTCCTTGTCGCGGGCGATTTTTTGCAAAATTTCGGGAATCCGGTAATAGGTGAGGGGGCCGGTGGCAAAATTGACGAACGGCGCCCGTCTGGCGATTTCTCCGTCTTCCGCCTGAACCACGCAGCCGACGACGCCGATGATGGTTTCCAGCCCGGCGGCCTTGCGTTCTTCTTTAATCAGATTAATGCGGCCGAGGTCGGAAAAAAGCTTTTCCGCCGCTTTTTCCCGGATGTGGCAGGTGTTGAAGATGATCAGGCCGGCCTCGGCGGGGGAAGCCGCCGGGGTGTGTCCCATGTTCTGCAAAATGCGGGCAATGCGCTGAGAATCGTAAACGTTCATCTGGCAGCCGAAGGTTTTGATGTAGTATTTCACTTTTGTCTTCTTGTTCCGTTAATTGTCTTTTGTCCGCATATTAGCCTTAAACGCGGCGTTTTTCAAATGTTTTTTGCCCGGTGTTTTTTCTGCAATTTTGTCATTTTTTGCCGGGCGGAAAAGGATTTTTGTTGCCATTGCGTTTTGTCTTTGTTATCATGCGGGTAAACACCACGTTTAATATTTTTTTAGGGAGAGTTCTTATGGATCAGCACTTGGAAGAAATGCTTAAAATGGATGAGGAAAGCCGGATTGCGTATCTCAAGGCCTTTACCAGACTGGCCTGTGCTGACGGTTCTTTTGACGAGAACGAAAAGCGTTTTATCAAAAACTTGGCCAAAACCTATCATGTTTCGGAAGACGGGACTGCGGAAATCTTTTCCTGTGCCGAGGACGATGCGATTATTGAAGATCTCAAGAAAATCAAGAGCCGCAGGGTGGCGCTTGAGCTGATCAAGGAACTGTGCATTCTGGCTCATGCCGACGACGTTTTAACCGACGAGGAAACCCTGTTTATCGGCCGGGTCGGGCAGGCGATGGGCGTCGAACTGGATAAAATCGAGCAAATCAGCAACTGGGTTATTGATAAAATTATTCTGGCGGAGGAGGCAAAGATTATTTTCGAGGAAGTCGGAAACTGATTTATCATTACGGAGGTTTTATCATGGACGAAGCCGAAAACAAACGAAAACTGCAGCAGGAGCGTCTGGAACGGCTGCGCTATGTGCAGATGAACCGTCAGGACAAGCTGGACAGTTCCAAAAACATCATTATGCGGGCGGTGCGGCAGGAATATCCCGACATTGACCGGCAGGAGGCCGAAAAGGTGACGCGCGAGCTGGTGCTGGCGCCGAAAAAGTCGAGCATCAAAATCGGCAACCGGGAGGTTCCGGTGGCTGACTTGCAGTTTCAGATCGCGTTGACGATCGAATCGCTCGGTTCGGAAACGTCTTCGGAACAGGAGTATTTCAGCTGGTTTACCGAATCCGCGGAAATCATGCAGCATATGAACGACGGTTTCGTGTCGGAAGACGATCTGGCGGAAAGAAACGAGTGGATTGAAGATTCCTATTCCCGCGAAGCGGAAATTCTGACCTGTCTCGGATTGTTTCAGAACTGTGCTTTCCCCGAAGCCAAAAAGCATTATACCAACCTTTACAACAAGCTGGTCAAGCTGCGCCAGATCAGGAGCAGCATTAAGGAAAGCACCGCCAACAAGGCGGACAAGCCGCAGGAAGTGGATATCAAAAAGAAGGAAAACGACTATAAGAAAGCCGTTGTTTACGTTGCCGCCATGCGTGAGTTTATGAAGCGCCAGCCGCGCTGGAATATGCCGAAGCGCACGTTGCAGAAGTTAAACGTCTATCACGGCGACGACGATGATCTGGACGACGACTACGACGACTTTTACGGCATGTATGAAGACGATGACCTGCGCCGCAACGACGAGCAGGAAATGCTTTATCAGAATGAAGCCGGTGATGCGCTTGAACTGGCTTTCCGTTTCGACGACATGCTGAAGGAAGAGATACTGTTTCACTGGGACGACGACCGTATGCAGGCTTACGAACGCAGCATGGCGGAAGAGTTTATCGAACGTGCGGAACCCGAACGGCCGGCAATGGAAACGGCGGAAGACGTGCGCGAACACATCGCCCGCTTAAGCGGCCGCCGGCCGCCGCTCAAAACGCGTTCGCTCGGCTATTCGATGGATCGTTCCCGGGCCTTTGACAGCGCTTATTACAGCACCTTGTCTTCGCGGTTGCAAAACGCTTAAAAATGCTGGACAAGCGGGCGGATTTTGTATAAGTTGAAGCTGAAAATGATTATGTTTTAATTATAAGGAGTTTTTTCATGGCTGCTTTATTTGAACCATTCGTGTGGATGCTGGGCATTGTGGTCAATATCTATTTTACCGTTGTTCTGGCGGAAGTGGTTCTCCATTGGCTGGTCCGTTTCGGCATTGTCGACGTTAAAAACGTTTATGTCGCCAAAATCAGCGAACTTTTGGCCAAAGCGACGGGACCGGTTTATAAAAAGATTTCGGAAAAGGTTCCGGCAGTTTCGGGGTTCGACTTCTCCCCGTTTATCCTGCTGCTGGTTTTGTTGTTTCTGGGACGTTTCATCTACCGGCTCGACCTGATGCTGATGTCGTAGAAAACGAGAAAAACGACCGATCGGGCGGCAGCTGCTGCCCGATCGTTTTTTTAAATTCGGAGCAGATATGTTTTTTGAGGAAACGGACAAGGGGATAATTTTGCGGGTGCGGTTGTCGCCGAACGCCGCGGCGGCCGGAATAAAGGGAATTTTCCGCAATGAAAAAAACGAGGAATATCTGAAAATTTCGGTGGTCAGTCCGCCGGAAAAGGGGCGCGCCAACAAGGAACTGATTTCGTTTGCGGCCAAAAGGCTTAAAACAGCGAAATCGGAAATAGAGCTTGTCAGCGGCGAAATTTCACATTATAAGAAACTGTTGATTAAAAGCGGCGGCGAAGACGTCCGCCGGCGTTTGCAAGAATGGAGCAGGGAATATGACGGCAGAGATTATTGACGGCAAGGCGATTGCCGAAAGTTTGCGAAACCGGCTGGCGGGAAAAATCGCCGGCTGGCAGGTCAAGCCTTATCTGGCGGTTATTCTGGTCGGCAGCGATCCGGCCAGTATCATTTACGACCGCAACAAACAAAAGGCGGCGCAGGCGCTGGGCATGGCCTGCGACATTTACCATTTGCCGGAGAAAACCGCGGAAGCCGATCTGCTGGAACTGATCGGCCGTTTGAACAATGAACGAAAGGTCAACGGCATTCTGGTGCAGATGCCGCTGCCGAAACATATTAACGCCGCCAAAGTGATCGAGACCATTGCCCACGAGAAAGACGTGGACGGTTTCGGCCCGTATAACGCCGGGCTGCTGCACGAAAACGATCCGCGGGCAATGGTGGCCGCCACGCCGAAAGGCATTCTTTATCTGCTGGAGCATTCCGTCGGCGACTTAAGCGGAAAACATGCGGTGATTATCGGCCGTTCCAACATCGTCGGCCGGCCGCTGGCGTCGCTTTTGCTGAACCATCATTGCACGGTGACGATAGCGCACAGCAAAACCGTCAATCTGCCGGCGCTGACCCGGCAGGCGGACATTGTCGTTGCCGCCTGCGGCTGCCCGAAAATGGTGAAAGGCGACTGGATCAGAGAGGGGGCGGCGGTAATAGACGTCGGCATTAACCGGATTGACGGCAAATTGTGCGGGGACGTCGATTTTGACGAGGTCAGGGAAAAAGCGGCATTCATTACGCCGGTGCCGGGCGGGGTCGGTCCGATGACGATCGCAATGTTGCTGGACAACACCTGTCAGGCTTATCTAAACCAAAATTACAATCTTAAAAATCAATCGTAGCGGGATTATATAGACTCTGAGTTGTTTATTCATTGCCGAAAGGAACAGGGACATGGAACAACCGGGGCGCATCTTTATGATTGACAACGGCGGCAAAACGGACGGCCGTTACCAGAGCCTGCTGGAAGAACACGGTTATGAGGTGTTTGCCACCAACAATGCCTATCAGCTGATCCGTTATGCGGAGGAACTGCATCCGCAGCTTTACGTCGTTGACAAAAATGCCGAAGACGTTGACGCCTGGCAGGTTTTGAATTATCTGTCGAGTAATCGTTATCTGGACGAGGCGCCGGCCGTGATGCTTAATGCGGAATCGACCCAGGAGATGGTCAAGGGCGCTTCGCATTATGTTTCCGCCAAGGAAAACGGGCAGATGCTCGTTGACATTGCGGACGCCTATTGCCGGGGCGGCCGGGGATATAAGGTGCTGCTGCTTGAGGACTACCTGCCGTATTCGGCAAACGAATTTAACGCGATGGAAGAATTTCGCATTTCTTATTTCAAAGTGTATGACGCGCAAGGCGCCAAAATGTTTTTGCAGCGCAACGCGCCGCAGGCGGTGATTATCCATTGTCAGAAGGAAGAGTACAACAAGATCCGGGGACTGGTCGGCTTCGAGAATACTTTTTATGTGGAAAATCGGGGCAATATGGAAAAATTAGTTTCTTTTCTTAAATGATTCGTGCTATAAAAACCCGTTGCGATACAATGGGGGAAACTGATGAAAATTCTGCGAAGAATGTATGACTGGCTGATTGCGGCGGCGTCCGGGCGCTATGCCATGGCGGTATTGTTTGCCGTCGCTTTTATGGAAAGCTCTTTTTTTCCGGTTCCTCCCGACGTTATGATCATTCCGATGGTGCTGGCTGCCCGCGACCGCGCCTGGCGGATTGCCGGCATGGCGACGGCTGCCAGCGTGATCGGCGGCTATTTCGGCTATGCCATCGGTTTTTACGGTTATGATCTGATTGCCCGGCCGATTTTGGAATTTTACGGTTATCTGCATCAGTTTGACGTGTTTAAAGGCTATTATCACGAATGGGGCGCCTGGATCGTGTTCGGCGCCGGACTGACGCCGTTTCCCTACAAAGTGGTGACCATAGCCAGCGGCGCCGTCGATCTCAATCTGTGGGTATTCGGCATTGCCTCGGTACTTTCCCGCGGCATGCGTTTTTTCCTTGTCGCCTGGCTGTTGAAAAAGTATGGTGAGCCGATCCGGGTGTTTATTGAGAAAAATCTGGGCATTTTGACGGTGGTTTTCCTGTTCCTGCTGCTCGGCGGCTTTGCTTTGATCAAGTATCTGTGAAGGGCCGGTGCTTTTGTCCGGGGCAGTCGGCGGAAGGCCGTTTTGCGTTTTCCGGTTGCGGAAAGGACAGCGGAGCCGCCGGCGGAGAGGCATCGTTTAGAGATTTCCGGCGGTCGGGAAATATGCGCATATGCATATAAAAGTCTGGGACAGTCGGGGCTTGGGGTCGGTTTTCGGCCTTTGCGGCGGAAAGTGACCGATTTGCCGTTTGTATAAATTTTTACCCGCAGGAAGCAAGGGAAATTAACCGCTTTAAGCTTCAAACGTCCGGTTCCGAAGCCTTGCGGGTTGTGTGGCCGGAACGTTGTTTTTGTATCCGTCTGTCTGTGCGGACGTTCAAAATAAAAGGTTCATCTGACAGGAACGTATCTTTTCCGAGCTTTTTATGAACTGTCAGAGCATAAATTTTTTATCAGGACAGAAACCAATGCAATTGATAAACATTATAAACACGGCCGTTATGATCAGCTTACCGGCATCGGCAAACATTCCGCAGCCTTAGAATACATGTTCATTTGTAAAATTTTATACGCTTCTGCCGATTTTTTCACAAGGCAAATTTGGTGCTGACCGCCCATAATGCGGAAAGAAACAAAGGGCGGGAAAACACGACTTTAAAATTAAATAAAAAACGGTATTCAAAAAGCTACCTTTATGTCAATTGAGCCAAATAAAAAAGCCCTGCCGGGACTTTTGAGAAATAAAAAAGCCCCGGAATGCCGGGGTTTTGACAAGTTTTCAGTCTTTGTGGCGGAATGTGATCCGACCTTTTGTCAGGTCGTAGGGAGTCATTTCAATGTCGACTTTGTCGCCGACCATGACACGGATGCGGAATTTGCGCATTTTTCCGGCCGTATGAGCCAAAATTTCCACTCCGTTTTCCAGTTTGACCCTAAACATGGCGTTCGGCAGTTTTTCGATAACCGTTCCGGCCAGTTCCAGCAATTCTTCTTTCATAAATTGTTACCTCATTGTTTTTTTAGCTAAGTGTATAAACCCTAAATTTTATTTTGGCAAATTATTTCTGCCGTACTTTGGAAAAAAATGTATTTTTTATTAGCAAAACTTTAACGATGGGAGTATATTGAGTTGCAAGTTGAACTTTTTGAAAGGCCGATGTTATGAAAAAAGAAATGTTTGCCGACGACGGTGTCGAGCTGACGGAAGAAGAGTACGCGGCTCTTTTGAGCTGGAATGATCAGGACGTTGCCTTTGTTAAGAGCGACAAGATTGAAAACGGCGAAATCTGGCGGGTTTACACCGCGGACGGAACCCCGCTGGCGATTGCCGACAGCAGGGATTTCGCCTTTGTACTGGCAAGGCAGAACGATCTTGAGCCGCAAAGCGTCCATTAAGGCCTATTTGTTCTCTTTGGTTTTCAGCCGTTCTATCTGTTTTTCTATTTTCTTTTGGTCAAAGGCCGGCAAAACCGGTTTTTCCAGGCCGTTTTCGAGTTTTTTCAACGTTGCCTGACGGTTGAATTCGCCGGTGTCGTCTTTCAGTCCGAGCGCGTGGTTCCATTGGAAGGCCGCTTCCCGCGTACGTCCGACCTGCCAGTAAGCGTCGCCCAGATGGTCGTAAATGACGGCCTCGGACGGTGCCTGGTCGGAAGCCTTTTCCAGATAGCGGACAGCCTGCTCGTAGTTGCCCGTTTTGTAGAAGGCCCAGCCAAGGCTGTCGGTGACGGTACCGTCGGCGGCGTTCGGGTTATAGGCGGAAACGATCAGTTCAAAGGCTTCTTCCAGATTTTTGTTTTGCTGCAACAGAATATAACCGAGGTGATTTTGCGTCATCCGGTTGGGGCGGAGTTCAAGCACCTTGCGCAGGTACCGTTCCGCAAGGTCGTTGTTGCCGGCGGCGCCGTAGGAAATGCCGATGGCAAAGTAAAGCGGCCACACTTCGGTTACGGAATCGCCGGGATAGCTGTCAATGGCTTTCCGGTAGAATTTTGCCGCTTCGTTGTATTTGCCTTCAATTCTGGCAATTTCTCCCAGATTGGTCAGGATGTCGGGGTTGGGCGGATAGTCGGTGTAGAGCCGGCGGAATATTTTTTCCGCCTCTTTGTTGTTGCCCAGCCGCATCAGGTTTTTCCCGGTTTGGAACAGGGCGGTGTAATAGGCGTAGCTGTCGGGCGAAATTTGTGCGTAAGCCTGATTGGCCTCGGCATACAGTTCGCGTTTTTCCAAAATGTCTGCCGTCAGGAGCCGCGGCAGCGGATATTCGGGGGCGCAGTATGCGGAAAGAGAGGCAAACAGAATGGAAAGGTCGGCGTTGCTGCCGTCCTGCTGCAACAGCAGGGCAATGCTGAACAGGGCGTCGGCCAGGCCGGTTTCCGGACGTTTGAGAATCGGGGCTACTCCCGAATCGGACTTTTTGATGTCGTCGATAACGGTTTTCATCATCAGGTTGTCTTTGTTCAGCGCCAGACTGGCGGCGCGCAGGGCCTTGTCCGGTTCGCCGCGGCGCAGGTAAAAGTTGGAGATAACCTGCAGGGGGAAAACCGCCAGCTCCATGTGGCGAATGTTCATCAGTGCGGTATAGTGCGCTTCGGCCGCCTTGTCGTTGCCGAGATAATCGTTGATTGCGCCGGCGTGGAAAAGGTAAAGCGGCCGGAAAGCCGGGTTGGAGGCCAGCGGCGACAGGGCTTTCATGGCTTTTTTGCCGTCGTTCAGGCCGGCGTGGCTCCAGGCGGAAATCAGCGGGTTGAAGAAGGTGTCGGCAATCGGGTTGTCGGAACGGGCAATGGTGTCGATCGCTTCCTGATATTTTCCGTGTTTGGTCAGGTTGATGGCTTCAATGGTGTAAATGAACGGGCTTTCGTCGCCTTTTTCCCTGGCCATTTGCGCGTAGCGGACAGCTTCGTCGATGCGTCCCTGAGAGGTGAGCATGATGTAAAGTTGGCTCGGCAGCATTTGTTTGTCGGGAACGTGGGCGACGGCGTCTTTGTAATAGTCCGCCGCCTTGTTTAAGTCGTGCCGGATATGGGCAACCCTGCCGGCCAGATAACTGCCGTAGTTCTGCCTGCCGGATGCGGCCGCTTTCTGTTCGGGTTCGCTGACGGCCGGCGCCTTTTCCGCGGCCGGCGGCCGGGAATCGAAAATGGTACAGGAATTGGCGATGACAATTCCGATCAGGACAGACAATACATAAGCAGCTTTTTCAATCACTTTTATCACTCCGTTCATTTGTCAGGCGGCTCCAGTTTATTTCAGACTCGGCCATCTTACAACAGAAATATAATAATATGAAGATAATTTAATTATTTGTTTGCAAAAGAAAACGGATAAGCATAGCATATCGGACATGATGAACGAAAAAGAATTGTTGGAATGGTATCTGGCCGCGGGGGTGGACGCAATCTGCGGCGATGTGCCCGGCTGCCTTCAGCAGAAGGCGCCGCTGCGGGAACGCCCGACGGCGGTCGGGGAAACGGCTTCGCGGCCGGCAATCACCGATTTGGCGCAGATGAGTCTTAAGGCCTGTAAAAACGCGCGCGAAGTTTGCGAGGCGGCAGCGACGCTGGAGGAGCTGCGGGCGGCGGTGGAGGCTTTTGACGGCTGTTCGCTGAAGCTGACTTCCAACAAGACCGTTTTCGGCGGCGGCAATCCCAAGGCCAAAATTATGATCGTCGGCGAGGCGCCGGGAGCTGACGAAGACAGAATCGGCGAACCGTTCGTCGGCAGAAGCGGACATCTTCTGGACAAGATGCTGACCGCCGTCGGGCTTGACCGCGGCAAAGTCTACATTACCAACGTTTTACCCTGGCGGCCGCCGGGGAACCGGACGCCGACGAGCGCCGAAGTGGCGGTCTGTCTGCCTTTCCTCCGCCGGCAGATCGAGTTGATGAAGCCGGAGATTATCATGGTGCTCGGGGGAAGTGCGGCCAACAGTCTGCTTGACAACGAGGAGCCGATTTCGCGTTTGCGCGGCAAATGGCTGGAATATAAAACCCTGAAAGGCGACACGGCGGCTTTGCTGGCCAGTTTCCACCCCGCGTACCTGCTGCGCAATCCGGCGCAGAAGTCGAAAGTGTGGGCGGATTTGCTGCGGCTGGCGAAAAAATTGCAAAATAATTAGGTTTTTATTCATAATTTGTTGGTAAATTTTAAAAAAGTGAATTATTATTCGGTAAAATCATGACAAATAACTTTTTAAGGAAAGCAAAATGAGTATTAGCAAAAAAGTTTTCGGTTTGGCTCTCGGGGCCGTGTTGGCAACCAATGTCGGTTCGGCGTCGGCGCAGCAGGCCGCTCCCGCCGATGACGACAAGGCGGAAGAATTGTTGTTTAAGATTCATGACATTACGCCGGTTGAAAACCGTGAAGGGGAAGTGATCGCCTGCGATTTCAACACCACTTTCTATAACCGTTCGGGCTATAACCTCAAAGAGGCCATGCTTGATTTTACCTGGAAAGACACTTCGCTTGAAGATGTGATCAAACAAGAGAAGGAAGAAGACGCGGAAAAACAGAACCGCAATGCCAACCGCGCCTATTCGGAAACGGAAAGACGCACTTCAAAAGACGTGAACATCATGATTGAAGTGCCGGCAATCAAACCTTATAAGCAGGTTACGGTCAACAACCGTATCAACACGGATCGTTGCTTTCTGCTGATCGAAAAAGTCGATTTTTCCGTTAAGTCCTGTTCGGCGGAAGGTCTGGCCGGCGGCCGTTCCGCCCGCAGCGCTTCCAGGAGAAGTCCCTGCAGCCGGTTGTTTAAATATGTTTCTCCCGAAGACGCGCAGTATTACCTTGACTTTAAGGAAATAACCCCGGATGAGGAAAATAGCCGCGAAGAGGCAGAAAAACAGGAAAGCAAAGACGAAGTCGCCGGCACCTATGCCAAAACGATTGACGCTCTGAATTCTGCCGGCAGCATTATCGGCGGAATCAAATAACGCTTTAGGTCGAAAAAGGGGGTAGCGGTGAACGGAATGGATAAATTGAAGCTGCTTTGCTTGATTGCTGCCGGTCTGCTTGTCGGACAGCCGGCCGCTGCCCAGTATTTCGGTTCGACGCCGTCCGGCGGTGCGCCGGCAGCGCAGAAGGAAAAGGCGCAATCAGCGGCGCAGCCGCATGCGGCAGAAGACGAAAACCGGTACTCTGTTGTCGATACCTCGGAAGGGCATGTGGCCGAAAATAAAGTGGAAAAGCAGCCTGTCAGTTCGCCTTTTGATTATGCTTACGGCAAAAAGCAGCCGGCCAAAACCGCGCCGGCCAAACAGCCTTACCGCCGCTATTCCACGGTCGGCGGCGTAACGGTGGAAACAACCGAAGAACACGAGGAAGACGAGCTGATTATGCTTTATATGAAAGATTTTAGCATTTACCGCAGTCCTTCGGGGCAAACCCGCTGCAGCGCCAAGTTTTCGGTTTTGACGACGCTGCCGGTCAAGCTTTCAAACATCAGCTATCGGTTGAAGTGGCCGAAAATGGAAACGGTGCTGACTTTCAGCGACGTTGAACCGGGCGTGGAGAACCACTTTGACTACGGTTTGCTGGGTGATGGCTGCTACAATATGGACCGGCAGCCCAACATTATCGTCAACCGCTGCCGGGCAAAAGGTATGACCCAGCGGCAGTGCGCGAGCAAAATCCGTTGGATTAAGGAAATGTGAAAATCGTTGCGGGAAAGAAATTGAAAAAGGTTTTGATATTGTTTTTGACGCTGCTGCTGCTTCCGTGGGAGGTGACGGCGGCGTCAAAAAATTTTAAAATCATTGATCCGGCCTTGTATCAAGACATATTAAAACGCACAGGGATCTCGGCCGAGGAGGTGGAAACTTACAAAGACCTTTTTACGGCGGTTGAAAACGGCGAAACGGACAAAGCGGCCGGTCTGCAGAAGAAATTGAAAAACGAGGTGCTGCTCGGGCATGTGCTGGCGGAAAAGTACCTGCATAAAAATTATGATTCAACTTATGAAGAATTGCGCGGCTGGCTGAAAAAATATCCTGACCATCCCCAGTATCAGCGGATCAAAAATCTGGCGGTGACCAAAGCGCCCGGCTACAAACCGTCCAAGCCGCAGCCGGAAAAGAAAAAAATCTACGCTTCCTACAGTTGGTATAAGGACGGTTACAAAGGATTGAAAGCTGCCGATCGGGAATATGTGAAGAAGAGGCTTGATGAGTTTTTGCTGGCAATCCGCCGCAGTACCCACGACAAAGCGGTTGCCGTTTTAAACGACGCGCGTTTTAAACGGCTGATGCCGGTAAAAAATTATGACGCAATGAGTGCGACTCTGGCTTCCGCCTATTTCTTTGACGGCGACAACCGGGCGGCGCTCAAATGGAGCCGCCGTCCGATTATGCGCAGCCGGGACGCGACGGCCAGCTGGTTTGGCGGTTTGGCGGCGTGGAAAGAAAAAGACTATAAACTGGCGGCGGATTATTTCGGCCGGCTGGCTCGGCTTAAGGATAACGATCCGTGGCTGATTGCTGCCGGCGCCTATTGGGGATACCGTGCCAGCATCAAACTGAAAAGGCCGGACGAGGCGACGTCAAACTTAAGGATTGCCACGCGTTATCCGCGGACTTTTTACGGCATTCTCGCCCGTTATATGCTGACGGACAAGGTTGAGTACGACTGGCGTTTAAAAAGCCATTTTAACAAACTGGAAGACCGTTCCTACCGGCAGGAAATCCTCTCTTCGCCGCTTTTGAGAAGAGCGGTGCTGTTGCTTGCCGCCGGGCAAAATGATTTGGCGGAAAGCGATTTGCGGCGCAATTATGACAAACTGAACATCAGACAAAAAGAACTGCTGCTTTATCTGGCGCATCAGTACAGCCTGGCCAACCTGAGCTATGTGACGGCCGAACGACTGAAGAACCATGATAAAGGCCGGGAATATGACGCCTTTTTGTATCCCAGTCCCGACTGGCGGCCGGAAGGCGGCTGGAAGGTTCATCCCGCCTGGGTTTGGGCGCTGATCCGGCAGGAATCCCTGTTTTCGCCGACGGTTCGGAGTCATGCCGGCGCCTGCGGCCTGATGCAGGTTATGCCGGCGACGGCAGCCGAAGTGACCGGTGACAAAAGTTATAAGAAAAACTGGCGGCCGTTGTTTGACAAGAACGTTAACCTTACAATCGGGCAGGATTATGTTTGTCGTTTGCGGGAAAAAGATTTTGTCGGCGACAATCTGATTTTTCTTGCCGCTTCTTACAACGGCGGTCCGCATAACCTGAAGCGTTGGGCGGAAACGCTGGATTATGAAGGCGACCCGCTGCTGTTTATGGAAATGATTCCCTGGCGGGAAACGCGCCTTTACGTCAAGCGGGTAATTACCAATTACTGGATGTATTCTTCCCGGCTGGGACAGAAGCCGCAGAGCCTGCAGCAATTTCTGACGGGAGAGTGGCCGCTTTTGGATGAACCCGAATAGGGCGCGGAAATGCCCGGGAACGAAAAGTCCGGCCGGCCGTTTTGCCCCGATCGTTGCCGGAAGTTTATGATTAGAAGAACTGTATAAATAAGCGGGGGCGAACATTCCGGCCTTGCCGGCCGACAGGTTTGCCGGCGTAACCGTTGGCCGGGCGTTTGAAGAGGAGAAGCGGTTAATGACGCTTGCGTCGGTGGTTGGAAAACTTATTGGCTAGGTGTCAGGCTCTTTGTGAACCGTTCAAATTTTTGAGGACAGTTCGCCGCACCGTATGCCCGGCGCGGGTCTTCCCCGGCACAACAAAAAACGGGGCTGAATGTTTTAGTGTTAAAACAGCACCGTTCCATGCCCCGGGGCACGGTTAAACCGTCAGCTTTGCTGCTGATGCGGAATTCCCGGTTTATCGGGGATATATATTTTCCGCACGAAAATATTGATGCCGTTTTCCGTATATGAAAACAGAATAAGCCGCAACATGTTAAAAAGGGTGATAACAGGGATTTTTTTGTCAAACATGAAGGTTGTGTTTTGGTAAAATGACAAAAAACAGAATTTTACTTGCATTTTGTGACAAAAAAATATACAATAAAACCATAATAAAATTAGTCTGTTCAATTTTTCTATTCGATTATTCGCATGTTTGCCGTCATAAATTCAGGTTTTACCTTTTTTATTGATTGCTGCCGTGGAGAAAATTTAAGTGAAAACTTGAACGGACTTACAGTAGTAACCATTAAACTTTTATTATATGATAGCAAATTTAATTTTCGGGTTTATTTTGGTATGTTTCATTTGGGGTGCTATTCAGAACGGTGTGGAAAATCTCTTGTCTTATGTATTGGAGATTGCTCTGACCGCTTTGGTTGGCGCTTTCCTCGGATGGCTCATCGGCCTTTGGTACATCGGTGCCATTGCCGGAGCGGTATATTGCATATACTGCTGGATATTCGGCAAATTCAACATTTTTATGAAGTGGTGGTTTTGCCGCGGATAATAAAGCCGAAAAAAAAGAAAGACCGTTGTTTCCCCTCAAGGAAACAGCGGTTTTTTTTTGTGTTTGACAACGGCGGCGGATAAGCGCTTTGGGTGTTTCAAAATCAGTTTTTTTAAAAAAACAGAAATATATAAAAACAGAAGTTAAAACAATATGTTGTCTGGTTTGAAAGGGCGCTTTGCCGCGGCCTGAAAAAATAAATATAAGAAATTTATGTTTTTAAACCGTACAGACGTTGAAAAGAAAAAGAGCGTGGTTATATCATTAGCATAAAGTGATGAACAAGGAAAAAGAACATGGAATTGTATTTATTTATTGCCCTGTTTTTAATTTATATTCTGACTTCCCTGATGGCGGATAAGGCCGTTATCCGCAAAGTCTGGCTGGCGGCGTTTCTTGTCTCGTTTGTCGTGACGGCGGTGGCGGTCAGCTTTTTGCGTTTTTCCAATCAGGAAGTGATGATGAACGCGACCGAGCTCAGCTGGTACTATATTCTGTATCTGTTTGCGTCGCTGATGGTGGTGCTCGGCGTGATCAATCTCTGGATGTTCCGCAAACAAGTGTGGAAAACCCTGTTTGCCAAAACTTCCGGCAAAGACGATGACGAGGGAGAGGAGGATGATGAGTAGCTTCAGTTGATTTTGCGGATGTAGATCGGCTGGCGGGTTTTTCCGACTTCGATCGAATATTTGTGGATTCCGGGAATGGAAAAATGACTGGAAGCGTTCAACAGACGGCGTGCGAGGTCGGCGTTGCGGCTATGGATGAGATACGAATTCTTATAGGCTTTTACCCGGGTAAAGGGAATTTTTCTCACGGTGTCCAGCGCCTGCTGAAGACTGTCCCACACGGGGCAGCCGACCAGGTCGCGCCTGACGACGCAAATTTCCGCCCGCGGGCCTTCCTGTTCCAGGTCTTTGACGGTTTTGCCGAACAAAAACAACAGGTTTTCGTTGGTTTCGGCAGGGTTGTCGCTGGCATGCACCAGGTTCCCGCCGCCGGTAAGCTGACGATAATCCTGTTTGCTTTTGACAATGTTTGCGTTTTTGCCGTCGGCATATTGCGGGTTGTTGTCGTAAACCAGGCATACTTTGAAAGCGCCGGCTCCGGTTTCCTTTTCTTTTTTACATCCTTTGGGGAGTTTTTTGCCGTAAAAGCGGGCCAGGTTGAGAGCGAAGTTTTCTTCCTTCCAGCTGACTTCGAAAATGCGGAAAATTTCAAACTTTTTCCTGAGGTCGGCAATAATCTGTTTTTCCATAAAACGGCCGTTTTGCCAGATGATAAACAGGTAAAGTTCCTTTTGCATTTTCAAATAGTCCCCGGGAATAAATTATTAATGCAATATAATGTTTTTCGCCTGTTTTAGCAATATAAATTGTTGACGGTGTGTAAAATCTGTAATCCGGGCTTGTTTTTGTAAACTGTTTGTTTATGATTGCAGTGTCCTGAAAATTAACTTTTGGATAAATAAGGATATTTGTATAATGATGAAAGTTGCTGTTATCGGAACCGGATATGTCGGCCTGCCTACGGGCGTGGGGCTGGCGGAACTCGGAAACCGGGTTGTCTGCGTTGACAAGCTGGCTGATAAGATTAACAAACTCAACCGCGGCGAACTGACCCTCTATGAGGACGGGCTGGAAGAGCTGTTTAAGAAAAACGTGGCGGCCGGCGCCCTGAGCTTTACCACCGACATGGAAAGCGCGGTCAAAGATGCCGACATCGTGATGCTGGCGGTGGGAACGCCTCCGCATCCGCTGACCAAGGAAGCCGATCTGAAATATATTTATGCGGCGGCGGAAGAACTGGCGCGCTATCTGAACGGTTACACGGTAGTGGCAACCAAGTCTACGGTTCCGGTCGGAACCGGTGACGAAGTGGAGAAAATTATCCGCAAAGTCAATCCGAAGGCCGATTTTGACGTGGTTTCCCTGCCGGAATTTCTGCGCGAGGGGTTTGCCATACACGACTTTTTCAACCCCGACCGGATCGTGATCGGCACTGAGAACGACAAGGCGCGCGACGTGATGCTTGAACTTTACCGTCCGTTTGCCGGCAAGAGCGAATTTCTGTGTGTCAAGCGCCGTTCGTCGGAAACCATCAAATATGCGTCAAACGCCTTTCTGGCAATGAAAATCCATTATATCAACGAAATGGCCGATTTCTGCGAGTGCGCCGGCGCCGACATCCGTGAGGTGGCAAAAGGGATGGGGCTTGATTCCCGCATCGGCAAAAAATTCCTGAATCCGGGGCCGGGTTACGGCGGTTCCTGCTTTCCGAAAGACACCAACGCAATGGCGCAGATGGGCAAAAAATTCGGCGCGCATCTGACCCTGATCGAAACCACCATTGCTCAAAACGACGCCCGCAAGGCCAGAATGGGACAGCGGGTGATCGAGGCGGTAAAAGAACATCCGGAAGGCAAAATCGCGGTATTGGGGCTGGCCTTTAAGGGCGGTACGGACGACTGCCGGGAATCGCCGGCGATAGACATCATCAAGGAAATGATCAAATATTCCCGCAACATTACGGTTTATGATCCCAAGGCGCTGGAGAACGCCAAATCGATTTTAAACAACACGGTTCAGTACGCCGAAAGCGTCGAAGATGCGTGCCGGGACGCGGAAGTTGCGGTGATCCTGACCGAGTGGGAAGATTTTAAACATCTGGACCTTGAACGGTTGAAAAAGATCATGCGCCGCGCCAAAATCGTCGACATGCGCAACATGCTTTGCGGCGACGCGGTAAAAGAAGCCGGTTTTGACTATCAATGCGTGGGGAGAAAAAAATAAAATGAAAGTTCTGGTGATCGGCGGAGCAGGCTATATCGGCTCGCATGTGGCGAAGGCGCTGCTTGAAGACGGGGCGTCGGTAACCGTTTATGACGACCTGTCGAGCGGGCATAAGATCAATCTCTTTGCAAAAGCCGGTTTTGTCGAAGGAAGCATCCTCGATTATGCCAAACTGGAACAAACGATGGGGCAGGGGTTTGACGCAGTGGTTCATCTGGCGGCCAAAAAAGCGGTCGGTGAATCGATGGTCAACCCCGGGCTCTATGCCGAAAACAATCTGAACGGTGCGGTCAATATTTTGAATGCGATGGCAAAAACCGGCGTGAAAGTGCTGGTCTTCTCCTCGTCGGCGGCGGTTTACGGCATGCCGGAATATCTGCCGGTAGATGAAAAACATCCTCTTAATCCGATCAGTTTTTACGGTTTTACCAAACAGGAAACGGAACGGCTGATGGCGTGGTACGATCGCCTGAAAGGGATCAGATATACGGCGCTGCGCTATTTCAACGCTGCCGGCTATGACGCTTCCGGCGCGGTGAAAGGACGTGACAGCAACCCGCAGAACCTGCTGCCGATCATCAAAGAAGTGGTTGACGGCAAACGCGAATGCCTGCAGGTGTTCGGTGACGACTATGATACCCGCGACGGTACCTGCGTGCGCGATTATGTCCACGTTTCCGACCTGGCGGTGGCGCATGTGCTGGCGATAAAACGGCTGCTGGAAGGCCGGCCTTCGGCAATATTCAATCTGGGCACTTCGCACGGTGTGACGGTAAGAGAAGTAATTGCCGCGACCGAGAGGGTGACCGGAAAACCGCTGCCGGTGCGTTTTGCCGAACGCCGGCCCGGCGATCCGGCGGTGCTGGTGGCCGCAAGCAACCGGGCGGAAGCCGAACTCGGATGGAAACCCCGTTATACCCTGATTGACGACATTATCAGGACGGAACTGTAAAACTTTTGCGGGAAGGCGGTTGATGAAAAGGGTTTTTGGCGTTTTGACTTTTTTGCTGCTGCCGGCCGTCGTTTGCGCCGCCGAACCGGTTGCGGTGCCGTCCGCTCCTTTTCTTGATTATTTTGCAGGCCGCGGCTATGTTTTTGAAAAGTTTGAGGGAATGTGTCCGCTGGCGCTGGCGACTTATACCTTGGAAGCCAACCGGTTTGCAGGAACGCTGGTTGTAACCGAGTGCCGGCAGAAGTTGTTTCATAATCTTTTTTTTACTGTTTACCGCGATCTTGATGCCGACAAGGTGAAAGAGAGCCTGAAAGACGTCCGCCACGTCTTTATGCAGGCGGCGGGAGAAACGCCGGCAATGGAGCGGTGGCTGAATCGTTGTATCGGCGCCGGGCAAAGCGGGGACAAATACCGCATCGACGGTTACAGTTATTATTGTGCCGCGGACGAAGACACCTATTTGTTTACCATGTCGGCGGAAGAAGAGCATGACCATCCGCCGGTTAAAGTGGCGAAAAAGCCGAAATGCATGACGCAGAAAGCCTATGAGGATATGATCAGGCGGCGTCTGCTTGAGCGCGCGCGGTTTGCCGGCCGGATGGACGACTATTATCTTCTTTACCCCGAAGACAGGCCGCAGCGGATTGTTGATCCGGCGGAACGTTACCGAAGCGGTTATCTGCGCTCAAAGGAAGCGGCGCGGGAACGGGGAGTGAAACACCGGCGGAAAAAACGCAGCGGGAGCAAAGAGCAATAATGACGGTTTATTTGATCAGACATGCGGAAAGCGTGAGCAATGCGGGCGAACGGACGGCTTCCCACGGAGGTGCGGAACTTTCGTCCGAAGGGCGTCGGCAGGCGGAGGCGTTGACGGCGCGGATCGGCTTTCGTCCGGATCTGATCGTCGTTTCGCCGTTTGTCCGCACCCGGCAGACGGCCGAACCGTTGCGGCAAAAATATCCGGACGTGCCGGTTGAAGAATGGCCGGTGCAGGAATTTTCCTTTCTTGATGCGGACCGTTGCGCCGATACGACGCAGGAAGAGCGGCGGCCGCTGGCGGAAGCTTATTTTGCCCGCAACGATCCCGACTATGTCGACGGCAAAGACGCGGAATCGTTCAATCAGCTGCTGGCGCGGGTCGATGACATGCTGACGCGTCTGCGGGCCCTGCCGGGGGAAAATAAAACGGTTGTTTTTACCCATGGCAATTTTATGCGTGCGGCAAGGCTGCGGCTCGGCGGCGGTCCGTTCTCGATGACGGAGTTTCTCCGGCAGCCGGCGGCGGAAAATACGGAAATTGTTGACATAACTTCTTACCTTTGAAGTCGTTCCCATATTTCAGTTTCGCAAATAAGCTTCAAAAGGTTCGTTGATTTTGTTAGTTTATGCGTTGCTTTAAAAATGAACATTATCTGATTGAAAATAATGCTTTTTGTAATTTTTTTCGGAAGACGAGAACGGCAGCTTTCCGGCGATATTCTTCCAAAACGTTGAAAAAATATTATAATTGTTTGAAAAACCTTAATTTTGATCGAAGCTTTTTATTTGACGGCTTGATCGCCGGGGGACACGGTCAGTACGATTTCGATCAGTTTTGAGGTCTGCGGCGACAGGTATTTGTCAGGATGATAAACAATGAAATTTTTGTTGACCATCGGTTCGGCGGCAATGTCCAGCCGTACCAGCCGTCCGGCGGCCAGTTCGTTTGCGGCGATGATTTCGGGAATGACGCAAATGCCGGCGCCGCCGAGCGCGCCGCGGACGAGCGCCTGTGAGTTGACGCTGGTCCATCTTGCCTCGGCTTTAAGACCGTGCAGCAACAGGGTGCTGTCGAACGTGCTGCGGACGGCACTGCCTTTTTCTCGTAACAGCAGCGGGTGACGCAATGCCTCGGAAAGCGGGATTTGTTTTTGTTTTGCCAGCGGATGGTCCGGCGCGGCCAGCCAGCCGATCCGGTATGAAGAAAATTCGCGGGCACGGAAGCGCGCGTCGGGAACCGCGCCTTCGTAAAGCGCGATGTCGATCTTGTTGGCAGCCAGCATTGCGGCTATCCGGGAGACGATGTCGACGGTGATTTCAAGCGGCGTGTCCGGACAGGCGCGGGCAAATTTCCCGGCGATTTCGGGCAGCCAGAAGTTGGCTATGGTCAGGCAGGAGCCGACCTTAAGCGGCTGAAGTCCGGTTTCGCCGGCAAAACCGGCGGAGATGTCGTCGTAAAGCTCAAGCAGCCGGGTGATTTTTTCGAGCAGCAGTTTGCCGGCGGCGGTTAGGTATATCCGCCGGCCGATGCGGTCGAACAGCGGCGTTCCCGTTTCCCGCTCCAGTTCGGCAACGACATGGGAAACCGCCGGCTGGGTCATGTTCAGCCGGGCGGCGGTTTGGGTAAAATTCAGCTCTTCGCATAAAGCCCTGAAAATCTGCATTTGCCGGATGTTCATGACGCCTTCTCCATTACCGTTTATTTATCTTATTTATAAAATAATATAATTTTATTTATAAATAAACAACTGCTATAATCAAGGCAAAGGAGAAAATAATGACTTGGGAAAAAGTAAAGCTTTTGTCGTGGCTGTTTAAAACCGACGTGCTGGTCAGCAGCTTTTCGTTCGGCGGCGGATATGTGGTGCTGCCGATGATCCGCCGGTATTTTGTTGAAGAGAAGGGACTTTTCGGTGAAGACGAACTGATGGACATGGCGGCGGTGGCGCAGTCGTCGCCCGGCGCCATCGCGATTAATCTAGCGGTTTTGTGCGGCAGAAAAACGGCCGGCACGGCCGGTGCCGTCGTGGCCGGGATTGCCGCGGTGCTGCCGCCGCTTGTCATCCTTTCGATTGTTTCCGCCTGCTACCGGCAGCTGGTGTCGAATCCGGCGGTGGCGGCGGTACTGAAGGGAATGGAAGCCGGCGTGGCCGCGCTGATCGTCGACGTAGTTTGGTATATGAGCGGGATTGTTGCGGCAAAGAAGGAACCGCTGCCGGTTTTAATGATTCCGGCCGCTTTTGCCGCTTCTTTCCTGTTTGATCTCGGGGCGCTGACGGTGATTGTCGGCGGCGTGGCGGTTTTTCTGCTGCTGGTCCGGCTGAAGTTTAAGGCAAAGGAAAAGGGGGCGAGGTCAAATGCTTGAACTGCTGATTAGTTTTTTGTATGTCGGTCTTTTCAGCATCGGCGGCGGTTATGCTACTTTGCCGCTTATTCAGGAGCAGATTGTCGAATTGCACGGGTGGCTGAGCTATAAGGAGTTTACCGACATCATCACCATTTCGCAGATGACGCCGGGACCGCTTGCGGTTAACGGTTCCACTTTCGTCGGCCTGCGGGTGGCGGGCATTTTCGGCGCGGTTGTCGCAACTTTCGGCTGTGTGATCAGCGGCGTTCTGATTTCGCTGGCTTTGCAGAGTTTCTTTGCCAAAAACAAAAGCGAAACGGTGGAGCTGACGTTAAAGGCGCTGAAGTCGGTGTCGATCGGGCTGATTGCGTCTGCCGCCTCGGTGATCGTGCTGTTGTCCTGGTTTGCTGTCAGTTCGTGGCGTCAGATCAGCGGCGGGCCGGACCTCAGGGCCGTCGGTATCAGTCTGGCGGCATTGCTGCTATTGAGAAAATTTCATATGAATCCGGTCTGGGTCATGTGCGTCTGCGGCGCGGCGGGCTTTTTCCTTTACTAGCCCGGGGAGAACCGGGAAAAGCCTTTCCGGCGGGCCGGTTGTATTGAAAAATCCGCATTTGATATAATATCATAACGGTATTACAAAATAAACAGGAGATAAGTTATGAATAACGTAATTCACAATACCGCGCTGATTTTAACCATTATCGGCGGTTTGAACTGGGGGCTGGTCGGTCTGTTCGGTTTTGATCTGGTTGCTTTCCTTTTCGGATCAATGAGCGTTTTGAGCCGTATCGTATATATTCTGGTCGGCGCTTCCGCCGTATTGTTGGCTTTTTCCTCTTTTACTTCGGTTAAGCGCCTGCCGGGAGCCAAATAGTTTCCGGTATCGTTTGGAACAAATAGAAACCCCGGTTTCCCCGGGGTTTTTATTGGGGCCGTTTTTGTTTTTTTTAGTTGTTTTTATTCTTGTCGTAAAAATTGTGACCCCAAAAAAGAATATGTATGTTTTTTCCGTTTTTTCTTTCGGCTTTTGAACGACAAGGCAGGAATAAAGGCAATTTGCATCGGGGGCTTTTGAGGACAAAGAAAAACGACGGGATATCAAACGGGAAAATGTTTTTATATGCGGAATTATGCCGGAGAGGACGGAAAAAGAAACAAGATGCCGAAACAAGTTTGAGCATGGCAAGAGCGTGTTTTTTTTTGGGGGGGGGAGAACGTCGTAATGACAAAAGAAGCGCGGGAACGATCAGAAAACGGCCGTTCGGCTACCGTACGGAAAGTTTCGGGGAAGGGATAAAAAGGAAAAACCCCGGAAAAACCCGGGGTTTTGTTGGTAGCGAGGGTCGGATTCGAACCAACGACACGCGGATTATGATTCCGCTGCTCTAACCACCTGAGCTACCCCGCCATAAAGACAGCATTTTTAATAAAGAAAATTTGTCCGCTTGTCAAGAGTTTTTTTATAAAAAATTTCTATAAATTTTTCCACATGTTGCCGAGGACGGGGCGGGCGTTCTTTTCATATTCCTCAAACAGCGACGACCATTCGCGCTTTTGTTCGAAATAGCGGCTGCGGCGGTTGAGATCGTAATAACGGGCTTGCAGAATGACGTCCAGCTTGTCCATCTGCTTGACGAATGCGGCTTCCGGCGTGTCGCGTCGTTCATATTCGGCAAACAGCTCAAGCAGCCGCGGACATTTCGTCCGGGCGGCGATTTGTTCTAATGCCTTGATTTCCAAGTCGTATTTTTCCTGCTGGGTGATCTTGTCGCCGGGAACGTAGTCGCCGGTGATTTCTTCCGCCAGGTCGTGAACGACGGCAAATTCCAGACATTTCAGCCGGTCAAGATCGTCCGGACACAGGATGAGCGTGAGCAGGCAGAGCCCCCAGGAATGGGCGGCGACGGATTCCGGGTTTTCCACCATGCGGCGGATCCAGCCGGTGCGGGGAGTGTCTTTCAAACGGCAGACGATTTCTGCCAATTGGTCTATGTTCATGTTTTTTCCTCATTCCGGCAGCCGACGGCCGGGTTAAATGTTGCGCGTATCTGGCATTTTAAGCTTGCCAATCTTTCCCGATTGTTTATATATCTGATAAATCGAATTGTAAACAACGGAGGTCGGATGACGAAATATAAACTGATGGCGGCGGCAGCCGTTTTGTGCATGGCTGCCGGTGCGGATGCGCGGGCGGAGGAAAAGTCCGGCAAAAGCGATCTCAGGGCAAATTTCCGCCGGGTGGCGCTGGAGATGTCTTCAACCGAAGTGAAAAACGCCGATCTTTACGTCGACAGTCCGAATTCCCAGTTAAGCGCGGACAGCAAGACGATGATCAAGGGTGTTTTTGATTTTGTGCTTGAATACGAACAGCCAAACTGGCAATGGAACAACAGTCTGTTTATGGAATACGGACGGACCAAGCTGAAACCGGTCGGCGAAGAGGACACCACCAACGAGGACGCCGACAAGATTTTGCTGACGTCCGACTATAACTGTAAATTGTGGAAGCTCGAATTTCAGAATGCTGACGCCGGTCCGTTTGCCAGCGTGGCCTATCAGACCGAGTTTACCAGAAACAACGACGCGCCGAGAATGAAGGTGGTCCGCGGCAAAACCGGCCTGAAGCTGTTTAACGGCGAGTATATCAAGGAACTGTACGCGGCGGCGGTCGGCGAATATGACTTTACCTACAGCGGCGACGAGGTGAGAAAAGGCGCCTATGAAATAGGGATCCGGGCGGAACGCCCCATTTCCGATCAGGTGAAATTTCAGCTTGAAGGCTATTTCCGCAACTATGTAAGCTACAGCAAATATGTGGCGACGGACCTGAAATACGAATTGAGCGTTACCGGGCGGATGGACGTGAAAATTTATCAGAAGTTCAGCCTGGCACCCTATGTCAGCTATTTTCAGGGAAAGGCGCGGGGCGTGGACAAGGAAGGTTCCAACTTCCTGATCGGCCTTTCGTTTGCCTATTCCGATTTGTTTAATCTGTAGACGGCGTGTTACAAAATAATGACATATCGGGCGGCCTTCCGGCGGGAGGTTGACTTGTGCGGTGCCGGATGGTAACATATGAACAGTTCCGGTGCATCACGGTGATAAGGAAATGTCCATGCCTGACAAATATACAAAACAAATACTCGTACGCAATGATTCGGTTGTGATGGTCGGGGGAACCCGGGCCTATTATTCTCCCGATAATGACGAAATCAGACTGCTGAAAGGCGATTTGACGGAAAAGGACTTCGGAATGCAGGGAAACGGCGTTCAGGACGAAGACATTTTGCTTGTTCACGAAGCTCAGCATCAGATTAATGCACGCAAGGGTTGCGGACATACGCCGATGTCGCTTGCAGAACGTTATCAGGAAGCCATGCATGACGAGATTGTGGCTTCCATTGCCGAAAAATTGGAGATCAGGCGGCGTTATCAACAGTTGAAAAGCGACGGAGAAAAAAACGCCTTTTTCAAAAAATTTGCCGGTGACAGAAAAAATGCGGCGTATTTGAAGCTTTTGCAAAGCGGGAAAATCAATCCCAACAGCAAGTCGTCCGAAGATTTTGCCGAAGAAATGGCCTTTATCAAAAACAGTTCGACCGACTGGTGGGTGAAGCACGATGCTTTGGAATATCAGAAAAATCAAAATGGCCAGATTATGGATTTTTTGAGGGAATATGGGGAAAATGCCGTTTCAAACCCGCAGGGACTGGCCGATAATTTGAAAAAGATGTATCACATCGGCGGCATTGACTTTACCCGTTACGGGCAGGACAACAGCCGTCTGCCGGTTGAAAATCAAACATTGGCGGCGTTGGAAACAATGCGAGCCGAAGGGGCGGACGCGCAGAAGCTGCAGGCTTTTAACAACATGGGCGAGGGGCCTTATAAGCTGGCAGAATCTTTGGACGTTTCCGGCTTGTCTTACGATCAGGCCGCACAGGTTATTCAAACCGCGATTATAAACGAGCATCTGGCAGCGGAGATAGCCGGAAGCATGGCGTTGGGCGAAAAGCCGTCGTTTGATTTTCGTTATGTGGCATCTTCCCTGCGGAACCAAACCGCCGTGTATTTGGATATGAAAGCAGATGTTTGGGAAAAAAACGGAATCCTTAACGAACAGGGGGATGAGGAAAAATTTGCCCGCTTGATGCAGCAGGCAAAAACCGTGAAACTTGATCCCGACAAATGGCTGGAAGAAGTGCGGGATATTCTGACAATCGCCAAAGATCCGAACCGGGCAGATGAGTTTGCCGCCTTGAAACAGCGGATGGCCGGGCTGCGCGGGAAAAGCGTATCTCTTGACGAGGCGGTAGTTAATATGGATAAATTCAGACTTCCGCTTGATGGGAGCAGTAAAGAGGAAGTTTTGGAAGAAATGCGGCAAAAAGCGGAAGAAGACGCCAGATGGGCTGAGGAATATAATAAAAAGCATCCTCAAAAGGAAAGAATTTCGGAAGCTTATCATAAAAGCATAACCGACATGGAATCGAATTTGCTAAAAGACGAATTGGAAGCGCGTCGGGAAACGGAAAGGGAGGTTAAGCCCCTGACGACTAAGCCGCAGACATTGTCGTACAAATTGATGGACGGCGTTAAATATTATTTTAACCGTCCGCAGCAATATCAGAACGTTGAATTAAAATCTTATGTCAACGAACGCGGCGAAAAGATAGAAATGACGCTGGTTGACGGCAAAAAGCACGGTGCAGCCGTATTGCGCGACGAAAACGGCAACATCAAAGAGGTAAAAGCGTACGACAACGGTCAGGAAATAGACTTGAGTAAACATAAATTCGGCATTGACGAGCAAGAGCGGACGATAAACGGCAAGCTGGCACGGGCAACAACGTTTATGTTGGACGGAAAGCCTTTTGGCGCGGTAGTGGTTGAGACGGCTGACGGCACCAAAGCCGATTTTTACGACAGCCGCGGCGTGCGGATGGAAGGCGCCGCCGGTGCAAAAATCAGGCGGACGGAAGAGCGGGTCGAAAGCGCCCGCGATTCCGTAAGGCAAACGATGCCGTCGGCGGAAGCGGAACACTCTGAAGAAGCGGTACCGGCCGCGAAAGAAAATGTTCCGGCGGAAACGGCGGATACGCTTCAGGTAAAAAAGACGCCTCTTGCGGAAGATGAGCAGGTTCAACCGGCGGACAGCGTGCAAAAAGTGGCGCAAGAGATGCGCCGCGGACATGACCGGATTGCGGCCATGCGGACCAAAGTGGCGGCCGGGCACGAGGCGGACAGAGCCGCCGTGTATCGGAAAGTTTTCGGCGGCAACGACAACATCGAAGCCATCCGCCGATTGCGCAGTTCAAAAACGATCAGCAGCGGGGTCGTGCGACCGACGGCAATCCGCGCCGATCTGCTGGAAGGAAAGCTCCGGGAGTTTCAGGCGCAGCCCTGAACGGCTGCCGGACATAAGAAAGTCCGGTTGTCGGGGCTTGTTTGTCATGTGCGGAAAATCCCGGAATTTTCCGGAACAGGAGAACTTCCGGCTTTGTGCATAAAAAAAACGCCTTTGCCGTCGTAAGGTTAACAACTGAAAACAAAATCGTTTTTTTATGGATGCAACATATGCGATATCCATGGTTCCGAAATATCGGAAAGAAGCTTTTTGTCGGCTGAAACCGGCCTTTTGTCTGTGAAACCTGTGTCGGCGAAAGGGGCAGATGTTACGGAAACCGGAGTTTGTTTCGGTCATGGCCGTATGTTTTCCGAGATGCGTCCGAATATTCGGTTATGGGTTTTCAAAGGTAAGGGCGGTTCATGAACGGCGGGGAAATGCAGATTTCAAGCGTCGGGGCGGTCGTTGGGGGACGGTATGGTATGTCGGTGCCTTGGGGAAGAATATCCGAAAGATAACGGAATATACGCGAAGCCGACTTAAAGAAGACGCGATGCCGATTCAGCTGATTATCAGTCTTGTTCCCCTTTACGATGAGCCGGGCAGTTTTCGCCCGGTTGCCCCAAGGGCGGCAAGCCTCGTTCCGCTCCCTCTTTACGGTGAGTCAGGCAGTCTTCGCCCGGTTGTCCCAAGGGCGGCAAGCCTCGTTCCATTCCCCCTTTACGGTGAGCCGGGCAGTCTTTGCCCGGTTGCCCCAAGGGCGGCAAGCCTCGTTCCGCTCCCTCTTTACGGTGAGCCGGGCAGTCTTCGCCCGGTCAGGCCGTTTAAGGCGTTTGCCGACACGGTCAGCTTTATAAGCGTTTATGAAGGGCTGCCGGTCGGTCCGCAGATTTTTTGTGGCGGGAAAATTCCCGGCCGGGCCGGCGGGTTTCTTTTGGGCCGGGCCGGACTTTCGGAATTTTACGCCTTTCTTACGTAATCTTTCAGCAGCTTTTTGTGTCCGGCCTGATCAAACCAGATTTCCAGCTTGTTGCCTTCAATTTTTAACACTTTGCCGTAGCCGAAAGTTTCGTGAAACACGCGGGAGCCGACGGGGGTGGCGGAAGCGGCGTTTCTTGCTTTTTGTTTTGCCCGCCAGACGCTGCCGCTCCAGCCGTCGTCTTCGTCGCGCACATAGCTGAAACGGTCGCTGTCGCGGATGACGTTTTCTTCCGTCTGCCGGCTGCGGTTGTACCAGTTGGAAGAGCTTCTGTGCTGTTCCGCCCAGCTGCCGCCGTAGTTGCCGGCGGCGCCGAAATAAGTCGCGGCCATATTGCAGATTTCGATATTGGCCGGCGGAAGTTCGTTGATGAAGCGCGAGGGCAGGTTGTTCTGCCATTGGCCGTAGATGCGGCGGTTGAGCGCGGTTAAAATGTACAGTTTCTGTTTGGCGCGGGTCATGGCTACGTATGCCAGCCGCCGTTCTTCTTCCAAAGCGCTGCCGCCGCCTTCGTCCAGCGCCCGCTGGTGCGGAAACAGGCCTTCTTCCCAGCCGGGCAGGAATACGGCGTCAAATTCCAGCCCCTTGGCCGAGTGCAGGGTGATCAGCATTACCTTGTCGGTATCAATGTTGTTGTCGTTGTCCATTACCAGACTGACATGTTCCATAAAGTCGCTTAAGGTCGGGTACTGCTCGGTGTCGCTCATGACGTTGATCAGTTCTTTCAGGTTTTCGATCCTGCCTTCTGCTTCCGCCGACTTGTCCATTTTCAGCATTTCCATGTAGCCGGAATCTTCCAGCACCTGGGCGGCCAGGTCGTCGGGCGAAACCGCGTTCATGGTCTGCCGCCACTGATAGAAGTTGTTAATCAGTTCGGAAACGTTGGTTTTGACCTTGCCGCTTAAGGCACCTTCTTTCAGCATTTTTTCGATTGCCATGAACATCGAGATGTGGTTGACGCGCGCTTCGTTTTCAAATTTTTCGATGGTTTTAGCGCCGATGCCGCGGGCCGGTTTGTTGATGATGCGCTCCAGAGCCAGGTCGTCGGCCGGCTGCAAAATCACCCGCAGATAGGCGAGGGCGTCGCGAATTTCCGCCCGTTCGTAAAATTTCGGTCCGCCGATAACCTGATAGGGAATGGCTTCGGCAATGAATTTTTCTTCAAATTCCCGGGTTTGCGCGGCGGTGCGGACAAGAACGGCCATCTGGCTGTAGCCGGTGCCGTTGCGGTGCAGGTTTTCAATTTCGTCGGCGACATAGGCTGCTTCTTCCGAACCGCTGTAGGTGCTGACGACTTTGATTTTGCTGTTGTCGCCGCGGGCGGCGGGCGAATTTTCCGCCACCTTTAAGGTTTTACCCAGGCGGTCCCGGTTATGGCGGATAAGCGCCGAGGCGGCGGTCAGAATGTTGGCGGTGGAACGGTAATTGCGCTCCAGCCGGATTACTTTGGCGTCGGGAAAATCTTTTTCAAAGCGCAGAATGTTTTCGATTTCCGCTCCGCGCCAGGAATAGATCGACTGGTCGTCGTCGCCGACGCAGCACAGGTTGCGGTATTTCTGGCAGATCAAACGGAGAAACAGGTACTGGGTGACGTTGGTGTCCTGATACTCGTCGACCATGATGTATTTGAAGCGCGTCTGGTAGTCGTCCAGTACGCCGGCGTCGGACATCAGAATGTTTAACGTGTAAAGCAGCAGGTCGCCGAAGTCGACGCAGTTGAGTTCCAAAAGCCGGGCCTGATATTTCTTGTAAACTTCGGTGACGACGTTGGCGCGGAAGCTGTCGTCGATTTTGTCTGCCGTCAGCCCTTTGTCTTTCCACAGCTGAATCTTGTCGAGAATCGACTGCGGCGGATACTTTTTGTCGTCGATGCCGTCGGCTTCGAGAAGCTGTTTGATCAGCCGGCGCTGGTCGTCTTCGCCCAAGATGGTGAAATTGCTTTTGAGGCCGACCAGTTCGGCGTGGCGGCGGAGAATTTTGACGGCAATGCCGTGGAACGTGCCCATCCAGACGGAATCGGCGATGTTGCCGATGAGATTGCGGGCGCGGTTCTGCATTTCGCGCGCGGCACGGTTGGTAAAGGTGACGACCAGACAGTTCCACGGGTTGGCTTTCATGTTGGCAAGGATATAAGCCAGCCGTGCGGTTAACACTTTGGTTTTGCCGGTGCCGGCGCCGGAAAGCACCAGCAACGGGCCTTCGGTGGTGGTGACGGCCTGTTTTTGTTCGGGGTTAAGTTCGTTTAACCACGGCAGTTCCGGCATCAGCCGGGCGGTATTGTCATAGGTTGCCGCAGGCTCTTCGGCGGCCAGGTCGAATATGTCGCTCATTTTCAGGATACTTCTTGTTTTTTGGTTTGTCTTTGCCTATATTATATTATTATTTACGGAAATAAAAGCGCTTTATGAAACTATAAACAAGAGGGTAAAATGTCTGAAATACGCGATAAAATCGTTGGTTTGAAAGATTATATGGACAGCCGGATTATCGGGCAGAAGGATTTGGTGAAAAAAATGATCATCACGCTTCTGGCGGAAGGTCACGCGCTGGTCGAAGGTGCGCCGGGGCTGGCCAAAACCAAGGCGATCAAAACGCTGGCCGACTGCATTTCTGCCAGCTTTAACCGTATCCAGTTTACGCCGGATCTGTTGCCGTCGGACATTACCGGCAGCGAAATTTACGTCAGCCAGAAGGGTGAGTTCGAGTTTCGCAAGGGGCCGATTTTTGCCAATCTGGTGCTGGCCGACGAAATCAACCGCGCGCCGGCCAAGGTGCAGTCCGCGCTGTTGGAAGCGATGGCCGAACGGCAGGTCAGCGCCGGCGGACAGCGTTATCTTTTGCCGCGGCTGTTCATGGTGATGGCTACCCAGAACCCGATTGAGCACGAGGGGACTTATAATCTGCCGGAAGCCCAGCTGGACCGTTTTCTGATGTACATTAAAATCGACCAGCCTAACGCCGCCGACGAGCGCAAAATTCTGGAGCTGGTGCGCGGCGAGGGAACGCTCAGTACGCCGAATCTGAGAACAGGTTTTGACAAGATTGAAATTGCCGACGTCGAAGCGGCGACCCGCAAGGCGCTTAACACCCATATCAGCAGGGAACTGGAAGAATATCTGGTGCAGCTGATCGTTGCCACCCGCAAGCCGGAAAAATACGACGGCGAACTGGCCGGCATGGTGATGTTCGGCGCCAGCCCGCGGGCGACGATCGCGCTTGACCGCGCGGCCAAGATCAACGCCTGGCTGGCCGGCCGCGATTTTGTTACGCCGGAAGACATTCATGCGGTAATCTATGATATTTTGCGCCATCGTATTATCTTGAGTTTTGAAGCTCAGGCGGAAGGCGTCACCAGCGACGACATTATCGGCCGGCTGCTCAATTTGGTTCCGTTGCCGTAAGTTTTTTCCGAAGGAGTGCGAAATGCAGAGATTTGCCAAACTGGCGGCCGGTTTGTTCGGCCGCCGCAGAGAACCGGCCGGCGGGTTGTCCGCATCGCTCGAGGAACTGATGGAGCAGCGGAAAAATCTGGCTCGGCTGCACCAGAAAAGCAAACTGCAACCCTCCGACATGGCGGGCGAGGTCAGGTCCGCTTTCAAAGGGCGCGGCATTGAGATGGAGGAGATCCGCGAATATACCTTCGGCGACGACGTACGCGACATCGACTGGCGGGTGACCGCGCGCAAAAAAAGCCCCTATACCAAAGTTTATGCCGAGGAAAAGGACCGCGAAATCTACGTGCTGCTTGATTTGTCGCCGAGCATGGTTTTCGGCACCAGAAAAGAGCTGAAGTCGGTGACGGCTTCCAAGGCGGCGGCCCTGATCGGCTGGATGGCGCAGGAAAACCGCGACCGATTCGGTGCGGTGATATATGACGGACGGGAAATCCGCACCTTCAAATCGCGGCAGAACCGGGCGCATCTGACCGCGGTTTTAAAAAAAATCGCGGAAACGGGGCGCAAAATTTTGTCCGCACCGGCGGATGAGGAGGAAGGCGGCGGGACGGCGCGCGCTTTGCAGGCGATGACCAAACTGATCAAGAGCCGGGCGGCGGTGTTTGTCATCAGCGATTTTTACGTTTTCGGCGAGGCGGAAAAAAAGGCTTTGGCGGCATTGGCCAAAAAAGGACAGGTGTTTTGCATCAACGTTTTCGACCTGCTTGAGGAACTGGCGCCGAAAAACGGCGAATACATGGTGGAACAAAACGGCCGCAGTCTGGTGTTTGACAGCCGCCCGCCGGCTTTCCGTCGGGAGTACCAAAACCATTTTGCCGCCAAAAAGACAATGCTGCGCGAATTTTGCCGCAGATTCAACTGCCGGTATATGGAAGTTCGGACCGACGTTGACATTTTCCGCCAGTTGAAATTTATTTAACGCCGTAGTTGACAAAAAAATTTTTTGGTGATAGCTTTTAATCCAAATTATTTTGTAAAAAAGAGAGATTTTAATGGTTAAGACAAATGAGAATAACGCATACCGCAGAGGTCAGGAGCTGTTGGACCAGGGTATGTACAAAGAAGCGATTGCCCAGTTCGACGAAGCAATCAAAGAACAGCCGCAGTCTTGGAAAGCCCTCAATTCCAAAGGGTTTGCCCTGCAGAAATTAAGCAAGTACACGGAAGCCGTAGAGTGTTTTGACAAGGCGCTGGAACTTAATCCGCAATCGGTCGAAGTGATCAACAACAAAGGCGTGACGCTCTCCATGCGCGGCCTTTACAAAGACGCCATAGCCCAGTTTGATCAGGCGGTGGCGAACGATCCGACCTCGCTTGAAGCCCTGAACGGCAAAGCGATCGCGTTGCAGCACATGTATCTCTATAAAGAGGCGCTGGACGTTTTGGAACAGGCGATGAAAATCGACAACAAGCATACCCAGACGCTGCTCAGCATTGCGGTAACGCTGCAAAAGCTGAAACAGTTTGAGCGGGCGATTTCGTTTTTCAAAAAGGTGTTGACGTATGACAAGTCGAACATCAAAGCCTGGAACGGCATCGGCGTTACTTATCAGCTGATGGGCGACAACAATTCCGCGCTGAAATGCTTTACTAAAATCCTGAATATCAACAGCCGCGAAATTCAGGCCTGGATCAGTATCGGTTTCGTTTACCAGAAAATGATGAAGTTCAACGATGCGCTCAAATGTTACAAAAAGGCACAGATGATCAACGACAACCGTTATCATCACAAACTTTACGACGGTTTGGCCAGCTGTCTGACAAAGTTGTCGGAGTTTGATCAGGCGATTGAGATTTACAAGCAGATTTTCCAGATCGAAGAAGGCAAAAAGAAGTGGGATGCACAGCGTTCCATCAAGTTCGTCAGCAAACTGAAACGCAAAAAAGCGACCGGTATGCTGCCGGATCTGGTTCCGGCCGACAACGACTGATCAGTTGTTCTTAATCTTAAAGCCCCCGGAGTTTCCGGGGGCTTTTGTGTTTCGAACGTTTGTATAAGCAGGTAGATGTAGACGTACCCATATCTTCGCGCTATAACTAAGCTATGGAACAGTCATATACAGAAAACAGAGTAATTGCGTGTATCACTGCCATTATCATATAGTGATAATGACAAAATGCCGTAAGAAGATATTCAATGCAGATGTATATGGATTTTTTAAGAAACGGTTAGGTGAAATTCATGAACACTACCCACAAATAGAGTTCATAGGACAAAACCGCGATAAAGATTATATACATCTTCAGGTTTCAATTTCACCCAAAATAAGTGTGGGTAGTGTTGTACGCATAATTAAATCCGATACAGTACGTGACTTGAAGAAAAGCTATCCGTTTCTTAAAAAATGTTATTTTGGTACGGAAAGTGTTTGGTCGGACGGGTATTTTGTCAGTACTGTCGGCATCAACGAGGCTGTGGTACAACACTATGTTGAACACCAAGGGTGCGAAGATATGGGGCAAGCTTAGCCTGAACTAAAAAAAGTAATCCACCGGCTAAGCCGGTGGAGTTTCATGGCAGGAAAACTTCGTACCCTATGGCAGGCGCGTGGCGGCGAAATTGCGCAGCTTAACATCCCGCCTTTGCAATAAGCCGTTTTCTTTCATCCTTCCCTTGACGGGAGAGATTTTTTTATACCGTCCCGCGGCAGGTGCATGTTCAGAAGAGTTTACGGCTTTTTTCGTTCACTCTTCTTGCCTTTTTTCGTTTCTCCGTCTTTTCTTGCTCTCCCTGCTTTTTCCGTTCTTCTTTTTTTCGCTCTTTTCATCTTTCCCGTTTTGCTCTTTCCCCCTTTTTCCTCTTTTTCGTTTCTTTCCCTGTTCTTCCTTTTTCCCTCTTTTCTGCTTTCCTTTTCCTTCTTTCCGTTCTTTTTTTCCGCCCTTCCCACCTTTCCCGCTTTGCTCTTTGCGTATATAAGACTCTTTTACCGTTGTAGCAAAAACGGTCGGAAAATGCCTGACAAAGAGCAAAGGCGTTTTTTTGAGTGTGTGTACCGTTTACACATATGATGCGGACCCCGAAAATACTTTGTTTCTTCGTCCCGAAATATCGAAGACCGTTCTTTTACGGAGAAAAACGCTTGAAAACGGGGGAATGATCGGAAAATCAACCGTCGGAAAGGCATGGTCATTACGGAAACCGGAGGTGTTCCGATCCGTAATATTCATATGTTACCGGGGATGCCGCCCGAATATTCCGTCAATTCAATTGCGGACTGTTTCAAAGGCAAAAGAAGTTTGTCAATATATGAGCGTTGTGGAAATGCAAGATTTCTCGATTGCAACCGGGAATTTTGGCGCCAAGGGAATTACGTTGATCTCCCGGGGGAGAATACTCAAAAGATACATTCGTAATCAATTGAAAAAAGACGCCGGGCAAAGTCTGCTCACACCGGACTTTGCTCCGTTTACGGGAGCCGGGCAGCCATCGTTTTGTCAGGGTGTCATGCCCTTAAGGCGTTTGCCGGTACAGTCGGGGCACTTCCGCATATGAAGAACCCCGCGTTTTACATGAGGTTCCTTTTTTCTGCGCCGGCAAGTCGGGGGACGACGTATGCTTTGAACGTTTGTGTGAGTTGGCATATGCGGGCGTTTCAGCCCGGCCGCAGGACTTGCGAAACTTGATCGGGCGTTTGAGGTCCGGAATGGCTAATGCCGCTTGCTTAAACTGGCGGAAGTTTGTTACATGCCTGACAAAAAACGTGGATTATCAGGGACGGTTTAGTGTCGGGATAACGCCGCTTCGCGTCTTTAATCATGCTCAAAACATAGGGGTGTTGCTGTTTCTGGACTTCCGGCTTACCATGTCGGATCAGGAACGTTTTTGAGGACGAAGCTTTGATTGGCAGCCAAACTCTTAAAAGTTGTTTATTTTTTTGTTTTTTATTTTCAATTGAGTTCTTAAGGGGATACTATATCAAAAAAAGCTTAAGGAGATTTCATGAAGACGGCAATCTGGGAATATATCATTCCTTCCGAGCGGGAAAAGGAAAATTTATGGAACAATTGTACTTTTGTTTTTGATACGAACGTGCTGTTGAACCTTTATCGCTATACCGGCAACACGCGCCGCATTTTACTGGAGGCTTTTAAAGATTTAAAGGGGAGGATGTGGCTCCCCTATCAGGTAGCGTACGAATATGCCAGAAACCGTTGTGACGTGATTTATGAAACGGTTGAGAAATACAACAAGCTGGAAACATTGGAAAATGATTTTATAAAAAAGATTGCCGAAGAATTGAGACTGAAAAATTCCGATGCGGAAATCGGAAAACTGCAGAACATGATTGCGGGCTGGATTGGTGAACAGAAGCAGGGCAACCTGATTGTCACAAAAGTTTCCGATGATAAAATTTTAAATCAGATATTGTCTCTTTTTAACAAAAAAGTGGGCGAACCTTATTCCGAAGAGGAAATGCAAAATGTTTTGAAAGAAGGAAAAGAGCGCTATTCCAGACAATTGCCGCCGGGTTTTTGCGATGCCGGAAAAGAAGCGGAAGAAGGCGACAATAATGCCTACGGGGATTTTGTCGTCTGGAAACAGATAATGGAATATGCCGGCAGCAGAAAAAGTGATATTATCTATGTGACCCATGACCAGAAAAAAGACTGGTGGCAGATTGCAAAGGGACGAACGGTCGGTCCCCGGATTGAGCTGAGAAAAGAATTTGCCGAGAAGACGAAGCAACGGTTTTACATGTATTCGATGGAAAGCTTTTTGGAATATTATTCCAGGCACAAAGGACAGACGACGGATCCCGATGTGTTGGACGAAGTGTCCTTTATTGAAAAAAAGCAGTCGAAAAAGAGGAAGGACGTTGAAGAGTTGTATTGGGACATGATGTATCTTGAACAACAGATCGAAAATATGCGGGAACGAATAGAAAGCCGTCAGAAAGCGGTTTCCAGACTTGAGAAAAAATACGGCGGTCGGGAAATGCCCGAACATATCACGGAACAATTGAATAACATGCGGTTGAAATTGGCGCGTCTGAGAAGTCATATGGAAGGAAAAATGCAGCGGCTGCTGTCTGTTCGGGAGAAATTTTTCGTCGAATCCGAATAGGCGTGCAGTTGTGATGCCGCGTATTTTCGGGCGTGTCGGGAAAAAGCGCGTTTGAGCGCAAAAAATGATGACGGGACAAAAGTCGGCGGTCGAAAACGGGACAGTTTCCCTTTTTTACTTGTTTTTTGTTGTGTCCGCAAGCTCTAAGGCGCCGGCAAACGCCTTGAGGGCACAAGGCGGCACCGGAGCGGACGCGGCTGAGCGGTGAACATGAAACGTCCGGACGCCAAAGGGCGTAAGGCGGCCAGACAGGCCGGTTTGCCGCCGTTTAACCGTAAGCGGAAAAATCCGCCTATTTTGGTTTGCCTTGCTTTTTCCGTTGGCTTCATATGTACTCTGTCGGCTTTTGAATGTTTTCCGGGGGCAGCGGGGAACCCTCAGCGCAAAGTGCGCGGGCTTCGTTATTCCAAGGCCGGCGTTTTGCCGCTTTTTTGCATATCGGTGAACCGTTCTTTCTTTTAAGATGGTTTATGATACCTATTTTAACGTTACTTTCGGCAACATATGAACATGCCCGGATGAACTGCTGCTTCCGTCGGGTTTGTTATTTTTTTATCGGCATAATCTTCCAGATATTTTTCCTGTTTTCGGATGCGCTTTGTCCTGAAGTTTCTTTCGACGGTATTTCGGCGCGAAACATCGGGGCATTTGCAATTCCGGTGGATTTGTTGTCCGGGCTGTTTTGATCATGGCGGCAAAAGAATTTTTTGATGCAAAGGCGAAAGCTTTTTGCAACCGCGCACTAGGGAGGATAAGGAAACAGCCCCGGGAAGGCCGGAGCTGCGGGAAGGTTGCCGAAACGACGGAAAACGCTACTGCCGGGCGGCGGGAGTGTGAGCGGCGGCCTGTGCTCTTTCCGCGGCGGCAGAAGCGGTGTCCGCCGTCTTTTCCGCTGCTGCCGAAGCCGTGTCGGCCGCTTTTTCCGCGCCGGCGTCAACGGCAGCTTCCGCTTTTTCCGCCGCTTCTTTGGCTTTTGCTTTGTCGGCCCGTTCGTCAATTGCCTTTTTGGTGTCGCTGACAAGCTGCTGAGTGCCGTCGGCAATGTTGCTGCCGACCTGGGCGACGGTGGTGTCTTCGGTTATTTTGCCGTCATAGATTCCTTTGGCGACCAGATAAATGACAAGGATGAGCGCAACGTAGAAAATGTATTTCAATATGGTTCCCATGGTGTTTCCTTTCTAAAAGAACATTACTGTTTTTCAAATAATCAGGCATTGCAGGTTTTCAAGACAAAAATTTAAAATATTGCGGCATGTGCGACCGGGAAGCGGCCGGAAAGCGGGGCGCTGCGGACAGGGCGGAAGGAAAAGCGGGGAAAACGGGGCGGTGCGGATCAGGCGGAAGGAAAAGCGGGGAAAGCTGGGCGCTGCGGATCAGGCGGAAGGAAAAGCGGGGAAAGCTGGGCGGCGCGGACAGGGCGGAAGGAAAAGCGGGGAAAACGGGGCGGTGCGGATCAGGCGGAAGGAAAAGCGGGGAAAGCTGGGCGCTGCGGATCAGGCGGAAGGAAAAGCGGGGAAAGCTGGGCGGCGCGGACAGGGCGGAAGGAAAAGCGGGGAAAACGGGGCGGTGCGGATCAGGCGGAAGGAAAAGCGGGGAAAGCTGGGCGCTGCGGATCAGGCGGAAGGAAAAGCGGGGAAAGCTGGGCGGCGCGGACAGGGCGGAAGGAAAAGCGGAAAAGCGGGGCGCTGCGGACAGGGCGGAAGGAAAGGTTTGCCGACAGCTTTGCGGCGGCGGAGAGGACAAACAAAACCTTCGTTTTGTTGAACACGGGGAAGAGTGGAATTGACGAAAATTTGCCGTGTCGGCCGGCAGGTTAAATAACGGCCGCCGGTCGGAGGAGCGTCTGCGTCCGCAATAAAAAGCCCCCGGCAACGGGGGCGGAAAACGGTTTATTTTACTTTGGCCTTCAGGTCTTTGATCAGACCGTCTATGCCGGACGGCGAATTTTTAATGAACGCCGTGTATTCGTTGCGGGCAGTGATCGCCAGGCTGACGTTTTCAATGATGATGTCGACGATCTTGAAGCTGCTGCCGTTTTGTTTGACGCGCCAGACGACGGTGGCCGGTTTTCCCTGGTCCATCGGCACTTTGGAATTGACGAAAACCTGGTTGGCGGAAGTGGAAGGAGAGGTACCTTCAAAAATAAAGTCCTTGCCTTTAAATTCGTCGAAGCGTTTGGACCAGGTTTTGACGTTGAGCTGACGATAAACTTCGATAAATTCGTTCTTCTGGCTTTGCGAGGCCTGCCGCCAATAGCGTCCGAGCACGAACTGTCCGATGAATTTGAGATCAAGCGCTTCGTTGAAAAGTTTTTCAAAGCGTTTGTCCTTTTCGCTTTGCGAAACGTTGGAATCGATGATTTCCTCAATTCCTTCCTTGGTGATTTTCTTGACAAAGCTCTCGGCTTTGCCTGCGTCGACGGCGGCGCAAACCGGGAACGACGTTAACATGAATGCGGATGCCAATACGGCAAGAATCGTTTTTTTCATAGTGTTTTCCCTTTATTCAAAATCGTCTTCGTCTTCAATTTCAAAGTCAAAATCGTAACTGGCCGCCGGATTTTGCCGTTTGCCTGCGCAAAGGTTGTTCATGGCCTGCCGGTTTTGCATATATGCCGAACGGACGGTGGTGTAGAAATCGACCGAATTGCTTTCCAGGTCGTTTAAGAGGTCAAGCGAACGTTCGCGGGCGTTGACGGCAACCACCGCAGCGTAGCTGTAGGATATTTTGTCCGCGTAGTTTTTGTCCTGCAGCGGTCCCCAGTACATCGGGCTGGCGACGGCATCCGCCGTCAGGCCGACGAGCGAACGTGGCGTGGCCGGTCCCAGCAGGGGCACGACGACGAACGGGCCGTCGGGAACGCAGTATGTGGCCAGCGTGGCGTCAAAGTCGGTGGAATTGCGTTTGAGTCCCCAGCCTTCGGCAACGTCGAAAGTTCCCCCCAGGCCAAGCGTGCTGTTGATCAGAAAACGTCCGACCGACACAAACGTGTCTTTAATGCTTCCCTGCAGGGTGTGGTTGACGGCGGTTACGGGTTCGCGCATGTTGCCGATGAAGGAAGTGACCCGGTTACGGACGTCGGGGGTGGTTATCGCGCGGTAACCTTCGGCCAGCGGTTTGAGCGTGTATTTGTCAAGCTGGTAGTTGAAGTTGAACATCGAACGGTTGTAGCTTTCGAGCCAGCCGGAATCGTCTTCGGCGGCCTGAACGCCGAAAGCGGCGCCGCTTAAGAGAACGGCAAGCAGTAACGAATATTTGGGCAAGATAAATCCTTTCATAAAAGAATCGGTGATTTTTTGCCTAATATAGCAATGCCGAAGCTTAATATCAACGACAAAAGAAGCGCGGCTGGGTATAATTTTATCAGAATCCTTCCGCCTGCAAAACTGATTGTTACAATCCGGAAATTTTTTGTGTTTTGCATTCCCGTCGGTTTTGTCGTAACATCCGCTTCAGTTGAAAACTTTGATAAGGACTATGGATAATGACAAGCAAACCCAACAAACCGATTATGCTGTTTGACTGCAAAACCTCCCAGAACATCATCGGGCAGGACAAGTTTCTGAAGGCTTTTGAAAATATTCTGAACCACGGTGCCTACTGCCAGGGACCGGAAACCAAGGAACTGGACGAGAAACTGGCCGCATATTCCGGCGTTAAATATTGTTCCACCTGTGGTTCGGGAACCGATGCCCTGACTTTGGCCCTGATGGCCTGGGGCGTAAAGGAAGGCGACGCTGTCTTCGTTTCCTCCTTTACTTTCGTCGCTTCGGCCGAAGCGCCGGTTTTGCTGGGAGCAACCCCGATTTTCGTGGATTCCGATCCCGACACTTACAATATGGATCCGAAAGACCTGCAGCGCGCGATCGACCAGGTTAAGAAAGAAGGAAAACTGAATTTGAAGGCGGTGATCCCGGTTGATATTTTCGGTTCTCCCTGCAATTATGACGAGATCATCAAAATCGCTCACGAGAACGGCATGAAGGTGCTGGCGGATTCCTGCCAGTCTTACGGTTCCGTATACAAAGGCAAAAAGGCCGGTTCGATCGCCGACATGACGGCCACTTCCTTCTATCCGACCAAACCGCTCGGCGGTTACGGTGACGGCGGCGCGGTATTTTCCGATACCGACGAGGAAAACGAACTGGTCAAGTCCTGCCGCGTTCACGGTATGAGCCCGGAAGACCATTATGACAACGTCCGTCTGGGCATGACCGGCCGCATGAACTCTTTCCAGGGCGCCGTTCTTTTACAGAAGCTGACGGTTTTCGACAAGGAACTGGAAGAGCGCTGCCGGGTTGCCAAACGCTATGACAGCGAATTGAGCGAATATTTCGGCAAGCAGAAGATTCTGGAAGGCTGCCGTTCGGCTTATGCCCTTTATACCGTTCACTGCGAAGACCGTGACGAGCTGATGTCCTATCTGAAAGAAAACGGCATTCCCTGCGGCGCTTACTATCCGCGTCCGGTCAATACCCAGACCGCCTATGCCAAGTGGAACACCCGTTCCCTGCCGGTTTGCGAACGTTTGTCGAAGACCGCGCTTTCGATCCCGATGACTCCGTATCTGGACAACGAGGACCTGGATTACGTGATCGCCAGGATGAACGAATTCGCTGCCAGAAAAATGAGCAGGGCCGCCTGACGCGAAGTTCTGTCAACCCTTTGGAAATCCCCGGCTTTTGTCCGGGGATTTGCTTATATAACCAGTTATGCAGATACGCGGATAATCGGTGTTGCATTTATTGTTTTTATGCATTACTATTCGACATATTCTGTCTGTCGGAAAAACTGTAAGAGAAAAAGAATGTCTGAACTACCCGCCGTATCGGTGATTATTCCGGTCTACAACGTCGAAAAATATCTGCCGAAATGTCTGGACAGCCTCCTCGGCCAGACGATGGCAAACATTGAGGCCGTTTGCGTCGATGATGCGTCGACTGACCGTTCGGGAAAAATTCTGGAACAGTATGCGGCGCGCGACGGCCGGGTGAAGTTTTTTTCTTCGGACGGCAACGCCGGACCGGGCAGGGCGCGGAATCTGGGGCTGGAAAAAGCAACGGGGGAATACGTCATGTTCTGCGATCCCGACGACTGGTTTGAACCCGACGCGGTGGAAACCGCATACCGGCGCATTGCCGAAAACGGTAACGACTTTGCCTATTTCAACACTTATATTTATATGGAAGACAGCGGGCGGCAAAACGCGGACGCCCATCGGCTGGCGCCTTTTGCCGAAGTCTTCGGCAAGCCGGCTCTCCGTCTGCATGAGCTGACACCGCCTTTCATTCGCACTTCGGAAAGCTGGTATAAAATTTATCGGAAGAAGTTTTTGGATGAAAACGGCATTCGTTTTGCCGGGCTGAGGTTGTGCGAGGATATTCCGTTTTTTATGAAAGCGGTGGTTTCAGCCGATACGGTGTCGGTTGAAAAGCGGCCGCTTTACTATCACCTGATGCGTTCAAATTCGCTGATTTCGGATTATTCCAACTGGCGCGACAGCCTGACCGCCTTTAAGCAGGGGTATGAAATCATCGGCGGTTCCGAACATGCGGAAACTTTTTACCGTTCTTTTCTGCCCTATTGCATCAACAGCCTTATTTTCTGGTATAACCGTTTTACCGCGATGAACAATAAGCTGCGCAAGGATTTTTATCGGGAAATGCGTGAGTTTTTCCGTTTTATTGACGAACGGCATGACGTCGGCAGCCTTAAAAACACGAAACTGGACGAATTTAAACGCATTGTCCGCCGCAGCTGGCTGCGGCAGCGGACGGGAGAACTGTTTTCCCGCCTGTTCGGCGTGGAAAAAGGGGAGCGGCACAGAACCGTCATTGTCTGCGGAATCAGAATCAAAATGAAAAACAATTAAACTATGGGGAACTTTTTATGTACACGGACGACAAAGCGACGCAATTGCTGGTTGCATTACTGAAAGAGTATAACATCAAAAATGTGGTCATTTCGCCGGGAACCAGAAATTACGGTTTTGCGGAAAGCATACAGCAGGACGATTTCTTTACCGCCTATTCGGTGATCGACGAACGGAGTGCGGCTTATTTTGCCACCGGCATCGCTTTTGAAACCGGCGAACCGGTAGTTATCGCCTGTACCGGGGCGACGGCCAGCCGCAACTATCTTTCGGCAATGACGGAAGCTTATTACCGCCATCTGCCGATTATTGCGGTGACCTGCGGCCACGACTTCGGTTGTCCGTATAATATTACGCCGCAGTATACGGACCGCAGCGTTTCGCAAAACGACGTGAAAGTCTGTTCGGTGACGCTGCCGGCGGTCAATGATGCCAGAACCGCCCGCCATTGCGAGCTGCTGCTCAACGCGGCGTTGACAAAATCGCTGGTAAAAGGCGGCGGACCGGTGCATATCAATCTGCTGACTTTAAGCTATACCTGCAGTACGGAAAAATTGCCCAAGGTAACCAAGCTGGACTATTGGAGTGCCGAAGATCTGTTTAAAAAGGAAACGCTCCGTTCGGTCGAAAAACGGCTGGCCGGCAAAAGAATCGGCATTATGATCGGCGCTCACAAGAAAATGAGTGTGGAACTGACCAAAGCGATCGAAGCCTTTCTTGATACCCATGACGCGGCGGTGTTTGCCGACCACACTTCAAACTATCACGGCAAAAACAAAATCCTGATCGGGCAGGCCTTTGATATCGTCGGCACCGGAAACGTTCCGGAAATCATCATCGACACCGGCGGCGTCTGCGGACAGTATTCCGTCGCCCGCCTGTTTGCCAAAGGGGAAGTCTGGCGGGTGGCCGAAGACGGCGAAATCAAACAACGCTACGGCACGCTCAAGAACTTTTTCGAGTGCCGGGAAGAAACTTTTTTCCATCTGCTGAGCGAAGCGGCCGGACAAAAGAGTAATCATGCCTATTATACGCAGCTGGAACGGGAAATCGGCAGTTTGAAAACGGAAGGGCTTGCGTTTTCAAACGGTTTCGTTTCCGGCGTTTTGGCAAAGAAACTGCCGCCGAAGTCTTCGCTGCACCTGTCCGTGCTCAATTCTTTGCGCAACATGAACATGTATGAGCTGAACAACTCTGTCGACAGCATTTGCAACGTCGGCGGATTCGGCATCGACGGGCCGGTTTCGACTTTGGTCGGGCAGTCGATGGCCGACAAAAAGCGTCTTTATTTCGGGCTGATCGGCGATCTGGCGTTTTTCTACGACATGAACATCCTCGGCAACCGGCATATTGCCAACAACGTGCGGATCTGTCTGGTCAACAACAATCTGGGGGTTGAGTTCCGGTTAAACAAGCGGTTGACGGAAGATGTCAATCCGTATGTTGCCGCCGCCGGTCACAACGGCTCGGCCAGGGCATGGGCGGAATCGATGGGTTTCCTTTACATGTCGGCCAAAGACGAGAAGGAATTTGCGGAACATGTCGACGACTTCTGCGATCCGAACGTCAACCGTTTCAAACAGCCGGTTTTGTTTGAAGTGTTTACGACGGCGGAAGGCGAAATCGAAGGTTTGGACGCGATTTGTCGGGAAAGCGTGAAACAGCCGAAGAAATGCTCGAACGTGGTCAAGGCCATTTCCTGCTTTATTCCGGACAAGCAGAAACGCCGCGATTTCAGAAGAAAACATTCTCACTAATGCCGGCAGGAAGGACAAAATGGGAAAAATACTTATTCTCGGCGGCACCGGCGCAATGGGCGTTTACCTGCTGGAACGGCTGAAACAAACAGAGCATGAGGTGTATGTTACTTCAAGAAGCGGGCACCCGGACGAAGGCAACATTCATTATATTGAAGGAAACGCCAAAGACGACGACTTTCTGCTGCCGCTTTTGGCAAACGGTTATGACTGTATTATCGACTTTATGGTGTATTCCACCTTTGAGTTTGTCGATCGCTACAAACAGCTGCTGGCGGCGACGAAGCAATATATTTTCCTTTCTTCCTACCGGGTTTATGCCGACAACGGGCTGGAGCCGATTACGGAAGAAAGTCCGCTGCTTCTGGACGTGGTCAAAGACGCCAAATACCGGAAGACTGACGAATATGCCCTGACCAAAGCGCGGCAGGAAAGCGTTAAGGAGCTGGGGCTGGTTCCCGGGATCATCAATTACCATTGCCGGTGGGAGAAGTTTGAAGGGCTGCTGTCTGACAGGTTTTCGCGGAAATATCTTGATCTGACGGAGCCTTGTGCGGATTTTGAAGACCTGCGCCGCCTGAACCGGCAAATGCAGACGTTTATTGCCGGTTCGGACCAGATATGGCGGTACAAATATTTTTGGCCGCGGGGAAAAAACATTTATCAGCTTAGTTTTGCTTCGCTCAATGCCAGAAAAATCGCCTATGCCGCGAGCTTTGGCCTTGACCGTTGGGAAGGGGGGTATGAAAATACCTTACGGACAAAATATTATATGTCGCGATTTGACGGCATTTCGGTTCGCGAAGACGACGGCGTGGATATTTGCCGGGAAGTTTTCGGCGTCAGGGCCGAGCAGGTGCTGGATCCCGTTTTTTTGCCCGAACCCGGCAAGTGGGATCTTCTGATCGGCAATTCTTCCTGTCGGGACGAAGGTTACGTGACTTCTTATGTCCTTGACCAGTCGCCGGATACGCTCCGGCTGGTCGAATACGTCTGTGAGAAAAACGGGATCGGCAAGACGATCAATCTGGTAAACGCTTCGAAAAACGAAGTTGATGCCGATGTCGAAGACTGGCTGTATCATATCAAAAACTGTCGTTTCTTTATTACGGATTCTTTCCACGGCGTCTGTTTTGCCATTCTTTTCAACAAACCGTTCATCTGTCTGGCCAACATGGCGCGCGGATACAGCCGTTTCAAGTCGCTGTTTAAACTGTTCGGGCTGGAAGACCGCTGCGTGTTCAGCTGCGAAGAGGCGGAAGGACGTGCGGAACTGCTGCATGACATAGATTATGCCCGGGTTAACAGAATTCTTGCCGGAGAACGGGAGCGCTCGCTGAAATGGTTGAAAAACGCGCTGACGGCGCCGGTCAGGGAACGCAGTCCGGAAGAAATGCGCCTGTTTGAAACCGCGGAGATGCTGCAGCGGCAGATCAATGAACTGACCAGGGACAAACAGATTTTGTACGAAGCGCTGTATCTGCCGAAATTAAAACGGAAATTGCGGAAATATAAGTTAAAGACGCTGTTTTCTTTCGGGAAGAAACATGAGAAATACAAAAAGGCCAAACGGGAGCTGAAGAACAAAATCCGCTTTATCCGCAGGGTTGTGAAACAAAATCAGCAATATTAAAACGTTAGCCGAAAAGACCGTGTCCGAAGCGCGGTCTTTTGCCGGAAGGCCGCGCAAATAAATTCGTTCTTGCGGTTGCAGTTTAAATATAATTACCTATATATTACTATCATAATCAAATCAGGACAAAATGCTAATGAACAAAGAAACATATCCCATTCTTCCGCTGCGTGACATTGTCGTTTATCCGAAAATGATCGTACCGCTTTTTGTCGGCCGCGAAAAGTCTATAAAGGCGTTGCAGCAGGCGATCGACAATGATCAGAACATCGTTTTGGCCACCCAGAAGGAAGCCGCGGTCGAAGACCCGAAGCCGGAGGATATTTTTAAGGTCGGCACGCTGGGCACGGTGGTACAGCTGGTGCGGCTGCCCGACGGCACGGTGAAGGTGCTGGTCGAAGGCCTGGAACGGGTGAAAATCGACGATTTTATCATGGCTGACGGCTTTATGCAGGTGGATGTTGAAATTCTGGCGGAAGACAATGTTCACGACGTTGAAACCGAGGCGTTGTCGCGGGCGGTGCTTTCCCAGTTTGAAGAATATGTCAAGCTTTCCAAAAAAGTGCCGCCGGAAGTTTTGGTTTCGGTCAGCCAGATTGAGGACTACAACAAACTGGCGGACACCATTGCTTCGCATCTGTCGCTGAAGATCAACGAAAAACAGGCGCTGCTGGAAGGCAAAACCCTGAAGGACCGCTTTAATAAAATTCTTGAGTTTATGGATGCGGAGATCACGCTGCTTGAGGTGGAAAACAAGATCAAGTCCCGCGTTAAAAAGCAGATGGAGAAAAGCCAGAAAGAATATTACTTAAACGAGCAGATGCGGGCGATCCAGAAAGAACTGGGCGACGGCGACGAGGAAAGCGAAATCGACGCTTACATGCAGAAGATAGAAAAGACCAAGCTTTCCAAGGAGGCCCGGGAAAAGGCCCTGGCGGAAGTCAAAAAGCTCAAAACCATGAGCATGATGTCGGCGGAAGCGACCGTGGTGCGCAACTATCTCGACTGGCTGCTTGACATCCCGTGGCATAAACGTTCCAAAGTCAACAAGGACCTGAAAAAGGCGGCGGAAATTCTTGACGCCGACCATTACGGGTTGGAGAAGGTCAAAGAACGGATCATTGAATATCTGGCGGTGCAGAGCCGCGCGGACAAGGTCAAAGGGCCGATTTTATGTCTGTTCGGACCTCCGGGCGTGGGCAAAACCTCGCTCGGCAAGTCGATTGCACGGGCAACCGGCCGCAGCTTCGTGCGCACTTCTCTCGGCGGCATGCGCGACGAAGCGGAGATCCGCGGACACCGGCGCACCTATATCGGTTCGATGCCGGGCAAAATCATTAAGGGCATGAAAAAAGCCGGAACCTCCAATCCGCTGTTTTTGCTGGACGAGATAGACAAACTCGGCAGCGACTGGCGCGGAGATCCGTCGTCGGCGCTTCTGGAAGTGCTGGATCCGGAGCAGAACAACAGTTTTAACGATCATTATCTGGAAGTGGACTATGATTTGTCGGACGTAATGTTTGTTACCACCGCCAACAGTCTGGACATGCCGCGGCCGCTTCTTGATCGTATGGAAATCATTCGTCTTTCCGGTTATACCGAAGACGAGAAGATCCAAATTGCCAAGCGTCACCTGATGCCGAAGATTTTTTCCGAAAACGCGGTCAAACCGGAGGAACTTTTCATTTCCGACGATGCCATTCGCGACATTATCCGTTATTATACGAGGGAAGCCGGCGTGCGGAACCTGGAGCGCGAGCTTTCCAACATTGCCCGCAAGGCAATCAAGGGGCTGCTGATGCACCAAAACCGCGAGCGGATCAATGTTGACGGCGGCAATCTGGAAGAATATCTCGGCGTTCGCAAATTCCGTTTCGGCGAGGCGGAGGAAGAAGACCATATCGGCGTTACCACCGGTCTGGCATGGACCGAAGTGGGCGGCGATATTCTGTTTATCGAAGCGGTGGACATGCCGGGCAAGGGGATCGTCAAACAAACCGGCAAGCTGGGCGACGTGATGAAAGAATCTATCGAAACCGCTTATTCGGTGGTTCGTTCTCATGCCGAAAAGCTGGGAATTAAGCCGGAAGTGTTTGAGAAAACGGACATTCACGTTCATGTGCCGGAGGGAGCCACGCCGAAAGACGGGCCTTCGGCAGGCATTGCCATGTATACCACGCTGGTGTCGGTACTGACCAAAGTGCCGGTGCGCAAAGACGTGGCGATGACCGGAGAGATTACGCTGCAGGGCAGGGTGCTGCCGATCGGCGGATTAAAGGAAAAGCTGCTTTCCGCGCTGCGCGGCGGCATCAAAACGGTGATTATCCCCAAAGACAACGAGAAAGACCTGCGGGAAATTCCTGACAACGTGAAAAAGGGATTGAAAATCATACCCGTTTCCAACGCCGACGAAGTGCTGGAGATTGCCTTGCACAGAGATTGCAGGCTGCCGGAATAGCTTTTGCAGCTGTAGACTGACAAAACCGTGAACGAAAGTTCGCGGTTTTTTTTGTGCGGAAAATGAAGATCGTGCGGAAAAAGGCGGGAAAAAAAGGTTTTGCCGTCCAAACTGGCCGCGGCAAAAAAAGGATCGTTTTTCTGTTACAGGAATATTGTATAAAGTCTGCTTCCAAAAAGCAAGATAAATGTTTATTGATCAACCGGTTAGACGTTCTTTTCCAAAAGCGGGAAAATGAAGAAGAAAAACGATCGTTTTAGCAAACGGCGTTTTGAAACCGAACTTGTATTCGAACAATCATGAAGGAACCAAACATTATGACTGAAAAACTACTGTCAGGCTTTATTCTGGTGACAATGACGCTTCTGAGCATGCCCGCACGATCCGCCGAATATGAATATGAAAAACCGAAGGATTACGAAACGGTGACCAAAGATCCTCTGCGTTTTACGGAAATAGGGGAAAACGTCGCCGAACAAGCGGGAGGGGCGGCGCTTCACAATACGGCTGACTACGTCAGCATTATCAACAAAACTTTTCAAAACAACCGGGCGGAAACCGTTGTCGGGGAAGAATATGAAGGATATGGCTATACCTTGCTCGGCGGTGCCGTGTATAACGACGGCGACATTGACCGGATCAAGGCCGATTTTGTCGCCAATTCGGTTGCCGCGGATGGCGCGGACGGGTTAAACGCCGGCGGCGGTGCACTGTATAACGGACATAATGGAAAAATAACCGACGTCAGCGGCGATTTTATAAGCAACAGCGCGTCGGGAACAACCGGCAAAGCCGTCGGCGGCGCCGTCTTCAACCAGGGAAAAATAGAAAAAATCAACGGCAACTTCGTTGACAACCGCGCCGATGTCGGCGGTGCCGTCTTTAATGATTATGAGGCGGAGATCGGAAGTATCGGCGGCAGCTTTGTCAACAATTCCGGAGGCGCGCTTTACAATCTGGGCAAAATGGGCGATGTCCGGGCCGATTTTGTCGGCAACTCGGGAAATGCTGTTTATAACGGCAACCGGATCGGAAACATCAGGGGAAACTTTTCCGGCAACCGGTTGACGGATACGGAATTAAACGGCGGAATCGTGTTTAACAGCGGCAGCGTGAAAAGCATAACCGGCAATTTTTCCGGCAACGAGGTTTCCGGGAACTCCGTTTACGGAATAAAAGGCGGTGCCGTCTATAATTATCAGGGAACAATCGGCAATATCAAAGGCAGTTTCGACAACAACCGTATTCTGGCCGAATATGCGGCTTACGGCAGTGCCGTGTTCAATGACTGGGACAGCAAAATCGGCGATATTACCGGTAATTTTAGCGGCAATTCGGTTCAATCCGGCAGCGGTTCCGTTTACGGCGGCGCCGTTTACAATGACAATGGAGCCGTCATCGGCGATATTCGCGGCGATTTTGTTTCTAACCGCGTTTTTTCCGAAGGCGACAGCGGGGCGGAAGCTCAGGGCGGGGCCTTTTTCAACAATTACAATATATCCGTCGGCCGCATTTTCGGCAGCTTTGTCAACAACGGCGCTCAAACCGCTTCCGCTGACGGTCTGGCTTTGGGCGGTGCCGTTTATACCTATTCGGACATGACGTTTGCCGCCGGCGGACGGCTTCGCACGATTTCCGGCAATTATACGAAAGACGGCCGGCGCGGCAAAAGCTATAATGCCGTTTTTGTCAACAATATCGTTGATGAAACCAGACCGACGGTTGCTTTTGATACCACCGGCGGCGGCGCCTGGATTGTCAATGACAGCATTGAAGGCGGGCTGCTTTATTACGGCTCTGCGGAAATAGATTACGGCAACCAATACAATCTCGCTTTCAAGGGCAACGGAAAATTGAATGCGGACGGTCTGACCGACCAGTATATTTCGATTAACAACGACATCATCAACGCCGGCGAAGTTGCGGTTGAAGGCACCACCCTCCGCTTCGGTGCTTATCAGCACGAAGACAAGACCGCCAAAAACCGGGACGGACACGGACGTTTCCTGGCAGCACTGAAAGCCGACGGAACCGCCGATTTGGACGCCGAGGCCGTAACTTCGCTGTCTT
>OBAO01000332.1_pt1 | contig 57030 bp, 56 predicted proteins | sample 1517541 | NCBI WGS metagenome assembly OBAO01 (sample SAMN04571698, study PRJEB22368) | human gut metagenome | biome: human gut; material: stool | host: Homo sapiens | place: Luxembourg | collected 2012-08-10
GTTTCCTCTCCGAGAAACTGTATGTCCGGTGCAAGTGTATATAGTGCCTTTTTCAGAAAGTCCTGTACTGCCACGTCAACTTGCGTAACGTAATCGGCAACTCCTTTTTCTTTCACATGGGCTGCCATTTCTCTGTTTGTGATTATCGCCTTAGTCTCTTTGACCAAAGTGATTATACGTTGTATATCCATATTTATAGGGTTTAATTCAATAATTTTTGCAGGTCATCGACAGAAACATCCATTCTCTTGGAAACTTCTTCTAAAGTCATTCCATTAGAAAAGAATCTCTCTATGACCATTTTCATTTCCTCACCGATTTCTATTAGATGCCCATCCAAATCATAAATGCGGATTACTCGCTGTCCCCAATCATGCTCAACGACTTCACCTAAGAATGCGATTGACGAAATGCCCTTCAACTTTTGCAGAAAGCCATCAAAATCACGTTCCTCAAAGACGATTTCAACATTGTTTGACTTTTTATAGATTTTTTCTTTGGGCACACCAATAAGCCAATCGAAATCCTGCTGTAAAGCCAGACCGCAGGAGAACAGTATATTTCGTCCATAATCCTGACAGACTTCCAACCCGAATAGATTTTCGTAGAAACTTCGGGCTTTGTTTATATCTGACACAGATAAGACCGTACAACAATATCTCATAGACTTTTTTTCCAGCGTTTGAGGTTTGGATAAAATTGTCGCATCATCTCTTTCGCCTGTTCTACGGTCATATTTTCCCCGGACCACTTGTTTATATCATCTGTGAATTGGGCGCAGTGCTCAATCATCTGCTCCATAGTCATATCCTGCGCAAACTTGCCATCTTTGTAGCAGTAGATACAATAATCTTCATTGAGTGTGCCATCGGTATTCGTACCGAGGATTTCGTTTGTTAGCGGCATTCCGCAGCTTTGACAGAATTTTTGTTCCATATCGTTTTTCTTTTTGCCCATCAGTCCAACAGGGCAGGTTATTAAAATACAAAAGCGCGGACTGCAATGCCACTTCTTTATTCGGAGGTCGTAGGAAACCTTGCATACAGATGTAGTAATAGCAGCCCACGCTATATGCGTGAGAACCACTATGCCATCTGAGTATGCAATTTGAAAATTTCCTACGTTTCCAAATACTTGATGAGCATAACGCTTCTTTTTTCTTATGTATTGGAAAGAGTTGCTCCCTATCCGAATGCAAAATTAGTTATTTTATTGATGTTTTGCATTATATATAACGGAATTATAGCTTGAATCCTCTACTTTTTCTTGGTTCTTCCGCTGATTGTCGTAAACCTTGCCGAAGTTTCTCCCATTGCTCTTTGAACCATTCGCCTATCGGTTGCCTGTTTATTGTAAGCACCAGTTTATTATTATCAACCGAACTTTTCTCAATCTTGAAAATATCATTCTTGATTTCAAATCTTCGCCTATGCTCTTCAGAATAGATTTTTCCATTGCATCTGATTGCTTCCTTTTTTGTCAAAAGACTGTTTACCATATCTTTGGTAAATCCGATGGCATAGCAGAGTTTTTCCATTCTCAACATCTCTTTGAGTAAAGGAAACCAGTTGAACGCTTTTTCAAGAATGGTGTTCAATCGTGATATTTCCTTGTCTTTGGTTTCAAGCTCTTGATTATGTATTCCTTGTAGGTTACGAATCTGCTTGCCGTGCTGTTCCTGCATTTGTTGCATCTTGGCTTTTAATTCATCAATACCCTTGTCACGCTTGGCAATTTCATGACGTAAATTCTCATTGGTTTGTTCCAAATCTTTCAATTTTCCGCTTCCGAAAAGAGAACCGACACCGCTTGCTATGGCTGTGGCTGCATCGGTAGCTGCGCTTTTGAGTTTGTCGGTGCGTATTTCCGATTTTATTTGTTTGAGTTCCTGCTCGGCAAGGCTTACTTGTTGTTCCTTGTGTCGCTTGGTTTCCTCTATACGTTGTAGTTCGGCTTTCTGCTTCTCAATGATGAAGTCATTTCGTTCCAAATGCTCCTTACCAGTAACATTTTTTGATTGCCCACGTTCCATCAGGAGAATGTCAGAAGCCAAACTTTGCATTTCGGTCATATCCTCGTCATTGAGTTTACAGCTTTTTCCTGTATCGTGGTTCATCCAGTCGAAAACGATATGAGCGTGATAATTCGGCTTGAACCATTTTTCACCCACTTGAAAACTCTCTTTGTCTTCTGCGTCAGGTTTTCCACCCAGCCAATGCCCCTCATCCTTATGCAGGAATATTTGGAGTGGCGTGATGCCCCAGCGTCTTTGGCACTCTTCGCCAAATTCACGCACATCTGCCAGTGTGTTTTCCGGTCTAATGAGCAGTACACCCTCACGAATGGGGGAGCATCCTGCCACCTTGATTATTTTACCATTTTTTCCTTTGCGTTCCCGCTCTTTTTCCTGCATGGCACGTCCGGTCTTTTCTTTGACCATCCGTTTGATATTGTCGTAGTGCGTTTGCAGTTCGGGAGTGCCGAAGTTCGGGTTTATCCATTGTTCGTTGTCGGCAGAAAGTTCGGACACAACATAGATTTTGGACATCCCGATGTTTCGTATATACTCGGCAGTCCTTCGGTTGTGTGCCTCGCTCGATGCGATGTTGCAAGGCTTGATATGTATGCTTGATTTTGTTGCCATAGCTTCTTTTCTTTGTTTGCAATTGATTATTTTGCTCGCTTTCGCAGAGGGGTTCTTAGGGGTAACCCATAAGCGGAGATTGCAAAGAGAGGGTCACTCTTTGCTCGGGGTTCTCAGGGGAGAAACGCCCTGAGTGGGTCATTAGGGCAAAGCCCTAATCCCCTCGGGAGAGCCCACAACTACGAAAGCGAAGCGTGTAGTTATAGTGGGCTATAACTGGAAGCCGTTCTTCTTTTCCGGTGATTGGCTGCGCACCCCTTTGGCGGACTGGAGCTGCCTTTTTCTTTCAATCTGTTTCTGTAAGTATTCGTTCAAGTCCTTGCATCCGCTGTAAATCTGCGAAGCGTCCCGGATGTACCGGTCTCTGCCGTATTCCATGCGGATTTGCCGGAGTGCTTCCATTCCTGCATGGTCGTTGTCGAAAAAGCAGTGGATGCGTTCGTAATTGCCCAACGGATAGAGAGCCTTGTTTACATTCGATACGGAGTTCAATACAATGTAGTCCTGTCCGTCCAACTCCGGATAATTCGGGCAGCTCTCCTGTCTCAATGTCAGAAAGGAGAGGTAGTCCATAAATCCCTCGAACACATAACACGTTTCCCTCGCTTTTCCCGCCTGTCTGATGTGGGAGATTTCCTTAGGGGCAATACAGCCCTTGAAATAGCGGTTGCGAATCTCATAGCCGCCCGATACATTAGGAAAGGCAATGGCGAAATACCGCCTGCCGTTGTTGGTGAAATGAGCTTCTCTGCATTCTCTTTTTGCCAGTTCCGTATTTATTCCCCTTTCCTGCAAATAGGAGAGCAGGGCAGGAGAAGAGAGCGGTACAATCTCCAGTTGCTGGAAACTTGGCTCGGAAAATGATTGCTTGCCAAAAGAGAAAGACACTGGGCGGATGTGTGGTGTCTGTTCCTCAATTTTCTGTAAGATGTAGGAAATGCAGGTGGAACAATAAAGCTCCTGTGCCAGTTCGATGATGCCGCCACCTTTGCCGAGTGCAAAATCATACCATTGGTTACGCTCGGTATTTACCTTGAACGAGGCTTCAGTTTCTTCCCTTAACGGTGATTTATACCATAGGTTGATACCCTGTTGTTTGACGGGAGAATATCCCAAACTGTGCAGATAATCTGCAATCCTGATTTGCTTGGCTGTCTGTATATCCATAAAATGATTGTTTGAGTAGTTGGTAAATTGGTTTATTTCTCTTTTCGCCCGTACATTTTTATTAAGTACGGTCTCGGTCTGTATAACCACTTCACTAAATTGTCGTATATATAGAATACGGCAATAAAGTGAAGCGGTTTATCCATTCCTTGCATCACTTCGCTTTATCCTTAATATATAGACCCACAGAATAAAGTGAAGCGATTACAAGCAACAAGCTAATAGTGGAAGTCGGGCATGAATGTGTATTTTCTGCCGTTCTCCTGCACTATCATCCGCTTGTTGCGAAGCATGGTGATGAGCGGTACCGCCTTTTGATGGTTCAGCTTTACACCTATTGACGTATAGCTTTTGATTAAGGCATCTTCCAGTTCCTTGTAACCGTATTCCTCTTTCAGCCCGAAAACGGCTTCCAATGCGATACGGTGCTGCTGCTCGGTAATATGCCTGTAAGGGTCGAACTTTTCCTCTTCCGGTCTTCCCGGTTTCTTCGCTTCGGGTTTGTAACCCTCTATGAGTTCAGGCAAGGCACTGTCATTGATACGAAAGGCAAAAGGCTCGAAATCCATTGCCCGGATGTGCATGGCTGAAACACTGCTTATATCCCCGTTGCTCTTGTCCTTTTCCACCAGCAATACGGTTTCCGCTTTATTGTTCAACTCCGTGCCGATATGCCCTCTCGCATTCTCATCCCCTTTGTTCTGGTGCAGTATCGTATGGATATGTATCTGCCTGTCGTCCGTCCACTGCATCAGTTTGGATATGACGCGTGTGGATTCGCCGGGACTGTTGATATCATATACCATGTCACGGATACCATCTATGATTACAAGCCCAATGTCGGGCGTATTATAGATAGCCTGTTCGACAATCTTTATACGCTGCTCAGGTGTGTATTTTCTCAAGGCGAGAAACTCAATGTTCTCATTATCCCTGTCATCAGGCAAGCCAGCCATCCGTAAAATACGTTTCATGACTTTCAGGCAATGATAAGGACTTTGCTCCGTATCAACATAAAGCACTTTCCGCTTCCCGTCGGAGAGTTCCGCTACATACCGCAACACTGTGCCATTCTTCAATGCAGCGGCTACAATAGCCGAAACATTGAATGTCTTTTTACTTTTGGCTTTGCCGATGGATGCACTGAAATTGCCCAATGTCCCAATGACAGAACCATGCACTTTGAGGATTTCAGGTGCTTTCTCATAACTTTTCGACAGACTCAAACGTGAGGCTTGCCAAAGGATTACGGCTTCTTCTGCCGATATGTCCTTAAACTCTTTCATATAGTCCATAGCCATTCCTCCCGTTATTTCCGTCCTCCGGTTTTCTTTCCTGCCAGTTCAAGGGCAAGTTCTGCATCCACGATAATCTTGCGTCCTATCTGGGTGATGGCTTTGTCTATCTTTCCGCTTTTCTTGATGCGGTTGGCGGTGGGCAGACTACACCCGAACAGTTTGGCTATACCAAGTATTCCGTACACATACTTTCTTTCTGTGTCCGTAACGGGTCGTGGTTGCACTTCCGTTTGACCGGAAGCGTGCTTGCTCAGGAATATGAACTCTTCGCCTGTCATCTGCCAGACGGGTTTTAATAATAACTCTTGAAGATTTGTCATCGTTCAATCTATTTAGCCGTTAAACAATCAGCCCTGCGCACTGGCTGTTATCTCTGTTCTCGAACGATGCAAAATTAGGCAGGGGCGTGAGTGGTAAGGATGTGGTTAGTGCAAATGGAATATTTTATTATTTCACTGAATATCAGATAATAAAAATACCACTCAAAAATTAATTTGAGTGGTAAAAGTGGTGATTTCGTAAAATATCAGGGTGTATCACGGATTATCGGAATATTGCGTCCATTTCTTTGGCGAACTTCTGGTTACTGTCACTTGGAAAATCCGACACCGGTTCCTTGTACTTTGACTTGTAGTAGTTCTCGTCAATATCCAACTGTTTCAGGATTATATTTTTCCATTTATCCCTGTCCTGTTTGGGCAGTCTTTCACTCATCAGGAATATCAGGTAACACACCCGTATCTTTTCCCTTGCCTTGATTTTTAATTCCTTTTTACAGGAGGATAGGTTCATGTTGGCATAGAAGTCCTGCGTTGCAATATCTTCAAACTGTTCCCCCACACAGACTTTATGAATAAGCGAAAGTAATTCTGCATCGAAATATTCGGATTGCTCCTTTGGCGCATCCTGCTGTTTCTCTTGCTTGCTTGGTTCATCCGGCTTGTTTTTTTCTACGGGAATATATTTTGCCAATATTTCCATAAAATGAAAACTCAGTTTATAAATATCTCCGCAACAGTTCTCTATATATTGGAAAGCTTCGTTCCTTGCTTGCCTTTCCAATTCATAAAGCCTGTCCAGTTTTTCTTTTTCTTTCTCATATTCAGCCTTGCAGCGTTCATACTCCTTTTTGGCTTGCTTTTCTTCTGCTGCCGTATGTACCTTGTAGCCAATGGAATCATACCTGTTGTATGCTTCATTCAAAGGCTTGCTTAATTTTTGTGTAACCTCCAGTTGCGCCTTTATATCAATATCATGTCTGCCTGCGAAGTTGTAGCACACACGGGAAATTATCTCATCATCAAACAATGGATGTTTTTCGTAAATCAATATGTTTTTCTCTATCTCGGTTCTCAGGCTGTTGAGAACCAGAATATATTGTTCTTTCGGTTTGTCAAGCACCAGTTCAAGGATGGCGGCTTCAAAAGCTTTTGTGTCATTGTATTGCTTGTAGAAGTCCGTGATGAATTTCTGCCTGTCAAAAGAGAAAGCATGGCTGACTATAAAGTCGCTGTATATCCGATTGAGTTCGCCATATTGGGGAATCATAATCTGTATTTCTCCTGCCATATACGCTTAGTTTATGGGTTCTTATCTTTATCAAGAAAGGAGGTCAGTTCTTCCTCCACTTCCTCTATACTTGGCAGAGCCGATTTTAAGTTTTCAGGTATAGCCTTGCTCAACTGGTAATCGCTGATGCCTATCGGCTGGTCGTAGCCTGTCAATGCGTATTGCGCTACAACTTCGTCTTTCCCCTTGCACAGCAACAATCCGATAGTCTTGTTGTCATTCTCTCCCCTTAATTTGTCATCCACTACATTGATGTAGAAGTTCAGTTGTCCCGCATACTCCGGTTTGAATGGGGTAGCTTTCAATTCCACTACGATGTATGCGTGTAGGGGAATGGAATACAGAATCAAATCTGCATAGAAATCGCTGTTGCCTATTTGAAAATGCTTCTGTCGGGCAACAAAGGCAAAGCCATTTCCCATTTCCAGCAAGTAACGGGTGACGTGCTTAACCAGCTGCTCTTCTATGTTCCTTTCGTCTGCCTTTTCCTTAGTTCCAGCCAAATCAAAGATGTACGGGTCTTTCAACAGGTAATTGGCAAGGTCGCTTTGAGGTGCAGGAAGTGTGGCGGTGAAATTATTAACCTTGTTGTTGCTGATTTGTCTGCTATATAAGTTGGTCTCAATTTGTATTTTAAGAACATTACTGCTCCAGCCCATTTCTACGGACTGTTTCATGTACCAATATCCTATGCCTAACGGTAACGAACCATCAAGTATAACCATTTGGCTTGCCCAGTTTATTCTGGCGACAGGGGATGTCAAGAAATTTTTTTCTATCTCCCTAATCCCCATCCTGTAAATGGCAGAAACGGTTTTCTCTACGTCCTGAATTTGCGCAGGAGCTTCCTGCGTAAATTCTAAGGACTGACAATCAGCAGATTGTATTTGCGCAGTAAGTTCCTGCGCAAATTGCTTGTCGTTCAGTTTTAATACTTCATCGGTCACATTCTGTATGTTTGGAAAAGACAGTCTTACATCCGCATCAATGAAACTTCTTAGCACACTCAGCGGATATGTCCGTGCGAATTGGCACATATAAGTAAGGTTGCGTTCCGAATAACCTTTCTTTTCGGGATAATTGAATCGGATAGCCTTTGCCAGTTGCTTGATGATTTTACTTCCCCATCCATATAAGTTTTGATAATAGAGGATATAGTTGCCCATTTTCCAATAATGGAACAACATTTGCGCATTGGCAGCGGTAATCAGCCGTACTTGCGCCTGTTGTATTTCTGAACCGACAGCATTTATAAATGCGTCAAAATTCGTCTTTTCTATGTTATGTCCGTTGTTAATCATCTTATGATATTTTCAGAATACAAATATACTTCAATGGTGGTAATCTATGAAACTAATTGATACTTTTATAGTTGATTAAACTTGTTCATGGCGTTTGCTCTGATGTCATCCGCTATGTCAATATAGGGCTTCATGGCTTTGTAATCACTGTGTCCAGTCCATTTCATAACCACCGGTGCCGGAATTCCGAGTGCCAACGCATTACAGATGAAAGTCTTTCTTCCGGCATGGGTACTTAACAATGCGTATTTGGGTGTGACTTCATCTATGCGCTCATTTCCCTTGTAGTAGGTTTCCCGTACAGGTTCGTTGATTTCCGCCAGTTCACCCAGTTCTTTCAGATAATCGTTCATCTTCTGATTGCTGATGACGGGCAATGCCATGTGGTTCTCAAAATGAACATCCTTGTATTTTTCAAGAATGGCTTTGCTGTGGTCGTTCAGCTCGATTATCAGGCTGTCCGCAGTCTTGACTGTGGTGACCTCAATGTGGTCGGGCTTAATATCACTTCTTTTAAGATTACGAACATCCGAATATCGTAAACTCGTGAAGCAGCAGAACAGAAAGACATCCCTGACACGTTCCAAATACTGTTTGTCATGCGGTATATGATAATCTTTCAATTTGTTCAGTTCATCCCATGTCAGGAATATCACCTTTTTAGGGGTTGTTTTCAATTTGGGTTTGAATGCGTCGTATGCAATGTTCTGATGATGCCCTTTTTTGAAGCTCCAACGCAGGAACCATTTGAGAAATCCCATTTGTTTACCGATGGTGCTGTTTCTCATGTCCTTTTTGTCACGCAAGAAATTGACATACTCATTTAGCCCGAATTCGTTGAAGTATTCAAAGGTTACATCCTCCTTGAACTCTTTGATGTGATTTCTTACCGCTGCAAATTTCTCATAGGTGGATGCCGTCCAATTATTTTGGTTGCCACACTCTTTTACAAACTCATCAAACACTTCCCAAAAACTAATCTGTACTTCTTCCTGTTGTTCTTCACTGCTGTCTTTCATCCGCAGATTGAATGCATCCTTTAGCTGCTGGGTGGTAGGTATGGTTTCCTGCACCTCAAACTCCTTGAACACGTTTTGCATTTCGGCATAGTATTTCAGCAAGTCTGCATTGATTTCGGATGCGCTTTGTTTCAGCTTGTTGGTGCATCCGTTCTTTACCCGTTGTTTGTCGGCATCCCATTTGGCTACGTCAATCCGGTAGCCTGTTGTAAACTCGATGCGTTGGCTTGCGTATATGACACGCATACGGATAGGCACGTTCTCTACGATTGGCACACCGTTCTTCTTCCGGCTCTCCAATGCAAAAATGATGTTACGTTTGATATTCATAATTGGGTGCGTTTGAAATTCTACACCCAAATATACACCCAAAAATTGAAATAGCAAAAGGCATTTAGAAAGATTTAGATTTACTCTGCATTGTAGATAGTATATGATTATCAGTGATTTGCAATTTTATGATATTTTCTGAAAGCGTAGGTTCGGGAGCCTGTCTCTCCGCTGAACTAACCGGACAAAACCGGACAGAAAGCAGACAAGTCCCACAAATTCAACGATTTGTGGGACTTTTTTTATCCCCTTATGTCTGCCCTACCGGACATCATTTAGACCCTAAAAGACAAAGTTAGTAACCTAACTCGTACCCCCGACAACTGAAAGTCCAAAAGGGGTACACTTAGTCCGAAATTGGCGAACTTCTGTCGCTATTTGGCGAGCCTGTATAAACTTCACTTTGAGTTAATTACCGTAGTTTTGTAACCTAAAAAAGTGAGTTTATGAAGAGTACATTTTCCGTTCTTTTCTTTGTGAAAAAGGACAAGCAAAAAATCAATGGCAGTTACCCTATTTTTGTCCGCATCACGATTGATGGTGTGGCAAGCCGTTTTAATTCCAAGTTGGACGTTCAACCCAAACTTTGGGACGGTAAGGCAGGCAAAGCCGCCGGACGTTCTGCGGAAGCTACCCGTATCAACCGATTGCTGGATGATATAAACGCATCCCTTAATACCATCTATCACGAACTGCAAAGGCGTGACAATTATGTTACCGCCGAAAAGGTGAAGAATGAATTTTTAGGGCATAGCGAAAACCACGATACCATCCTTAACCTTTTCCAAAAGCACAATGACGATGTGAAACAGTTGGTCGGCATATCCAAAACGATTGCCACTTATCGCAAATATGAAGTGACCCGCCGCCATCTTGCCGAGTTCATCCAAAGCAAATATAATATATTGGATATTTCTATAAAGGAAATAACCCCGATGTTCATTACTGACTTCGAGTTATATTTGCGTACCACCTGTAAATGTGGTTATAATACGACTGCCAAGTTCATGCAGTTCTTCAAGCGCATTATCCTGATAGCCCGTAATAACGGCATCCTGATAGGTGACCCATTCGCCAACTATAAAATACATTTGGAAAAAGTGGATAGGGGGTATTTGACAGAAGATGAAATAAAGATAATCCTCAAAAAGAAAATGGTTTCCGAGCGATTGGAACAGGTGCGTGATGTTTTTATTTTTTCCTGTTTCAGTGGTTTGGCTTATGTGGATGTTGCAAACTTAAAGGAAGATAATATCCGCAAGTCCTTTGACGGTAATTTGTGGATAATAACCAAACGCCAAAAAACAAATACAGATGTGAATGTTCCTTTGCTGGATATTCCTAAAATGATATTGGAAAAGTACAAAGGTAAATTGCCGAACGGAAAGGTACTTCCTATTATCAGCAATCAGAAACTTAATGCGTATTTGAAAGAAATAGCAGATGTATGTGGTATTAAAAAGAACTTGACATTTCACCTTGCCCGCCATACTTTCGCAACCACGACTACGCTTGCTAAAGGTGTACCCATTGAAACAGTCAGCAAGATGTTGGGACACACCAATATAGAAACGACACAGATATACGCCCGAATTACCAATAACAAAATCAGTAACGATATGCAGGGGCTTGACAAGAAGTTTGTCGGCATTGAAAAAATCTACAAAGAAGTATCAATGAAATAGTTGTATAGGGGGACTTGTCACAAGTTGTGATAAGCCCCTTTATGCTTTTAATTACTCACCATTAAATAATAACATTATGGACTTACAAATCATTCAGAGCAAGATTTATGAAATCAGAGGTTGCCGGGTTATGCTCGATAGTGACCTTGCGGCACTTTATCAGGTGGAAACAAAAGCCTTAAAACAGGCTGTCAAACGTAACATTGAACGTTTTCCAAGTGATTTTATGTTTGAACTGACAAAGGAAGAAGTAGAATGTTTAAGGTCACAAATTGTGACCTTAAAGAATAATCCTGATGAAACGGAAGAAGAAACCAGTTCAAAACGTGGCAAACATACTAAATATTTGCCCTATGTTTTCACGCAGGAGGGAGTAGCTGCCCTGTCCGGTGTGCTACGCAGCCCTATTGCCATACAGGTGAATATTTCCATCATGCGGGCATTTGTAGCCTTACGTCAAATGATAACAGGTTATCAAGAATTACTAAAGCGTATTGAAGAACTGGAAGAAAGCACGGATGCACAATTCAGCGAGGTGTACCAAGCATTGACCCAGTTATTAAGCAAACCCGAACCGAAGCCACGCAAACCGATAGGATATAGAACCTATGATGAATAACGGTTTAAGGTATTCAGTTGCCTAAGGGGTGTCACCAGTGATACCCCTTTTTCAGTTCCCTAAAGTAATGTATCTCAATCACAAATTTTAGCAAAGTTACAGCCCGGCAGGGACAAATACCAAATCCGAGCCGTTCCGGTTTCCTAAAAAATCTCCACACCTACGGGTTGTATTTTTTGAAAAGATATGGTTGAAGTCCCTGCCAAACTGTGGGTGTCCGGCAAAATTTCTTATTGTTTAATTTAAAATTCAGTAGTCATGAAAACAACAGAATTTACCATGCCGGAAATCACTATCTCTTATAAAGACAATGTAAAAGCATCCGAAAGGGTGAAAATACTCTCATCTGAAACATCCTACTCTTATTTGAAACCGTTCTATATCGAATGTATGGAACACCACGAAGAAAGTTATGTAATGTTCCTCAATCGGGCTAACAAGGCTTTAGGCGTTTCCCTTATCTCTAAAGGCGGCATAGCTGAAACTGTAATGGACGTGAAAATCATCCTGCAAACCGCCTTGAAAGTCCACGCTTCGGGGATAATCCTCTCACATAACCACCCATCGGGCAACCTACGTCCGAGTGAGCCGGACAAACAAATCACCTCAAAAATAAAAGAAGCCTGCAAGGTCTTGGATTTACACTTGTTAGACCATATCATCCTGACAGAAGAAAGCTATTACAGTTTTGCAGACGAGGGGCTTATCTAAGCCCTTTTTTACTCTCTCATTACCCAATACAAAAAGCCGTCAGGCTTTTACTTCTATCCTCTTAAACAAGAGAAAAATTTTCCCTAAAACTGATTGGAACATTGTCAAAGGTATATCCGTGCCTGTTACTGTTCAAATTATTTTTTAGAAATCTCCACACCTGCGGGTAGTATTTCATAAATAATAATTTGCCCTGTACCATTCCCGAACCTTTGAAAAGACAATGTTCCCATTCAGTTAAAGGAAAAATTTATGTGGTGGGCGACAAGCGATGTAAACGATTAAAATTCAAAAGTCATGGAAGCAGTAACATTATCAGAAGCAAGAGTTTATGTAGGTACTTACAACAAGTATAACAGTGGGTTACTTTTCGGCAAGTGGTTAGACCTTTCCGACTATTCGGACAAGGACGAGTTTATGGAAGCGTGCCGGGAACTGCACGAGGACGAGCAAGACCCGGAATATATGTTTCAGGATTACGAGAATATCCCGGAAGCCCTGATTTCCGAAAGTTGGTTATCCGATAAGTTTTTTGAGCTTCGGGATGCCATCGAAAAGCTAAGCGATACCCAGCAAGAAGCGTTTTTCGTATGGTGCGACCACCACAACAGCGACCTAAGCGAAGAAGATGCGGACGACCTTATTTCTTCTTTTGAGGATGAATATCAGGGAGAATATAAAGACGAGGAAGATTACGCCTATGAAATTGTAGAGGAATGTTACGACCTGCCGGAGTTCGCAAAGACCTACTTTGATTATCCGGCTTTTGCCGTGACCTGTTTATGACTGATTACTGGATGGATAACGGTTTTGTTTTCCGTTGCGCCTGATTACTAACCGGGTGGAGCAATCCACCCACAACACACCAAGACAATGAAAGTATATAATAAGATAACGACTTTTTTACGGTGGTTCATACTTGCTTTTATCATCTATCAGGCAGCCACCAGCACCGCCGGAATATGGATAGCCCTAATTATAGGCTCTTTTATTATCCGGTTCGTTCTCCGGCTGTTTATCTCTGCCGTTTACCTGCTTTGTATGGCGTTTATTTTCATTGTGCTGCTTTCACTTTTGATTATCTGATAACTCATTATAAATTATAACGATATGGAAACTTTAAACAAAAACGGGGTAAGCATTACCCAAACACCGGGAGAGGAAAAATATGTCAAATGCTGTTTAGGCGCATTTAGGGGACAAATTTATTATCAATATGATTACCGCTATTTTAACGAAAATCTGTTTTCTACACTGGCTAAAACGCTTGAAGAATGTCGCCGACAGCGAGACGAATGGCTGAAAACTCAAAAGTGAAAGGAAATCCGGCAGGAGAAATCCAGCCGGATTTCCTTTCGTGAGCCTGAGCGGGAAAGAAAGTAGCAAAGAAACCATTTTTTAGCTTATTGGGAAATATATTCGATTCCCGGCAACTTCATAAAGCAACTATAATTCTTTTTGTATATTCCATTGTTTGTAAGTTGAGTAGTACTTGCTGTAAAAAAAACTTGTTTTTTAGCTCTAGTAACTGCAACATAAAAGACACTCAACTCTTCTAAGAATGCTTTTTCTATACTGCTGTTGATTATTATATTACAATTTTCTCCACACTTGCATTTATTGCAAAGACCGCCCCAGTTTGGAAATAAATCCTTTTCCATATCTGGTAATATTACATAATCCCATTCTAATCCTTTTGCTGCGTGAACTGTTGAAATTATAATTTGCGTATCCAAAAATTCCATATATTGCTTAATGCCGTTATGCTCAAATGAATCTTTTATAAAGTTGATTTTATCTTCATTAGATAGAAATGAATAATCGACAAAGAGTCGAACCCAAAAAATTTCGAGAAGTTCAAAAAGAGCTTTAATGAGTGCAGAATCATTGCCAATATATATTTCTCGTATTTTGCTAATGTGTTTTTTACCTATCTTTTTAGTGATTTTTGAATTTGCTTTTAAAAGTTCGATAAACTCATAAAGGCATCTTCTGTTGAATTTTATATATTCAGAATCCTCGTCGGTAAATAGACCGTAAAAGAAGGATATATCATTAATAGAAAATGTCTTAATTATATGTTCGATGTTGGGACCTCTTTGCTTTGCAAGTATAGCAACTTTGGCAGAGGGGTGTTCATGTAGTATTTTTTGTGACTTAATTATGACTTCCAAAGCTTCTTTTACTTGGTCATCGTAGACATTAAACTCTACTTTAGAATTTAGCCTATTGGGATTATCAAAAGGAGTAATGGCGTTTTGTCTTATTATCTTATCTAGTTGAAGCATATTCTCATTAGATGCAAAACGATAATTTTTTTCTAATGAGATAAGTTCAAGATTGAATTTTTCTTTTGCATGTGGAAGTAAATTAGGTACAGCACCAATAAAACCATAAATTCTCTGTAATGAATCACCTAATAACAAAACATTTGTTTTATCTGTTATTAGAAAATGCAACAACCAATAGCTGAGTAAATTTGTATCTTGAAATTCATCTACAAGAATGGATGTGTAATAATTTTGATAGAACTCTAGTATATTGGGATGTTCTTGAAATAATTTAATCGTTAGCGTTATAATTGCATTGAACGGAATAGCATCCTTTTCCAGTATCTTGGAAATAACTATGGAATTATACTTATTTATATTTTCTCTTAAATACTTCCCATTAATATTTTTGACGGCTGAACTAAAGTCGGATAAAACAGTTGCTTCATCTATAAGAACATTATTAAATGATCTCATAATAAAATCGGGTTTATTGTCATCGACTGATTGTAATGTGTCTAAATTTGACAGCGAAGAGTGTATTATATGACCGTATTTTTTTAATATACTCCTGCAAAACCCATGATAGTTTGATACAGATATTTTTTCTTTTATCTTTACTTGCTTGCTTAAGTCTTTTAATAATTCGGGGATGTTTTTACTCACATCTTTTTTTATCTTATATGCAGCATTTACACTAAAAGTCAAGGCTAGAAGTCTTTTGGGAACAGGTAGCTTACCAATTGCTATCAAATAAGCTATCCGGCTTACCATTGTATGTGTTTTGCCGTAGCCAGCGGGAGCTTCAACCAATAATCGTTTGTGAGGAGAAAAAATAATTTCTAATTGTTTTTCATCTCCTTGATGCTTCTCTTCAATCCGAGATTTAATAATATCTATTTCTGTGTGACACATCATTAGCATAAACTTTTAGCATGTTCTATCAAATCTATATATATCTGTGGAATTTCGCTCTTAGATAGTTTCATTCCTATTAAAAGTCCCAAAGGTTGAGATTTATTAATTCCAAACCAAGTAGAATAGTAGGCTTTAAGATTGATGATATTTGTTTTCTCTATTTCCGATAATTTGAGGTTTGAAGATATGGGCTCTGTTAAATAATGATATTTTTTAAATGCTCTATTATTCAACGCTTTGGCTTCCATTATTCGTTCTGCACCAACAGAATCATATTCACAAACTAAATCGTATAAAACAGTCTCTTTTCCCATATCAATCAGCTTCATTAACTCGGCTTCAAAATCCCGTTCTGTTGTTTTCCATAAATTCTGATTGCCTGTTGGGGTATTATCTCCATCACTATCTCTAATTCCAACGCAAGGTATACCGAATTTCTCAGCCAACAGGATGAGTTGTAGTACAGAATCGCCGCCAGCTTGAATGATACATATCCCACAATCATCTAAATCTATATTACATTTTTTTGCAAAAAAAGGGAAGCTACCATATTCAGAATCTCCTTCAACAAAAATAGCACAGCGAGCAAAGAAGGCTTCTTTTATAAAAGGGAAGTGAAGTAATAGATGTTTTTCAAGCTGTTCTCCGAGAGATAGGTTTGTTCCTGACACTATTTTGGTATTTATTCCATCTTTATAAAGTCGTATAATCTGTTTAAAATCATTGAGAATAATACTTGGGGAGTGTGTTGCAATGATGATTTGACCGTCCAATCTATCAATCCCGAATAACTCTTTTATTAGTACCCTTAAATCAGAATCTTCATTATTGATAACTCTATTGAGATACTTTACAAGAGAACGTTGCATATAAGGATGTAAATGTATCTCTGGCTCATCAAGTCCTAACACAACTGAAATAGACTTTTCACCAGTATCTTCATTAACAAAAACCCCAGTTTCTCCCCGTTGGTCGGAAATTGTTTGAAGCTTATCCAAGATGGATAAAGTTACCAATAATAAAAACTGGATTCCGTATCCACACTTCGATAACGGACCTCCTTTATTATCCTGCAATGAGATGAGTTTTGGAAACAATAGCGAAATATCGCCCTCTAAAACTGCCTTTATTTCATGGTCTTTAAACGATTTTATTTTCCCTAATTTAGTATTTACATTAGCCAACAAGTCACCAGTAAATTCTGTGTCAACCAAACTATCAGTATTAATATCTTTATCAGATAAATAATCTTTAATCATTCTTGATAAAAAGCGTCCTACACCTCTGCTGCTGTCAAAACTAATTTCGGATATGGGATTTCTTAACGAGTCGTAGTATATAAAATTCAGGCATTTAATAAGAGAGGGGGAAATGTATGTTTCCGTTTCTAAATGATAAAATTCCATATTTTCATCAGGAGACACCTGTCTACAAACAATATTGATGTATGAGTAATCATCTACATCAAATAAATCTTCAAAATGACCAATTTCATCATTTGCAAGTTTAATTCGCACATTAACTGTTATAGGTAAATTTGCATCACTAAAGTCATCATAAGCAAACCCTCTACGTGTAAAAATTATATTTAGCAGGTTTAGTATATTTGATTTTCCTAAATTGTTTTCTCCAACTATGAAATTGCATGATTCCTCTAATGCAATTGTTGCAGAGTTTAAGTTTCTATAATTTTCAACAGAAAGTTCCTTTATTCTCATGATATGCACTTTGATTTAAATATATTAAGCTACCTAATAAAACACAAAGATAATCACAAAAAAAACACCCAACAATAAGATGTTGAATGTTTCTTAACATATTCATACAAAAAGGTTTAATTTTCTTCTTTGCTGCTATCATTATTAAAATTGAATGTAAGCTGATGCAACGTCCCAAAGTTATCCTGAAAATACACATCTATCGTTTGCTGGTCGGTTGATGCAGAGGTATAGTAAAGCCGGAATGTTTCACCCGGCAGCGGGTACAGGTCATTTGGCAGTAAAACCGTCCCATCGGACATTTTCAGCGTTCCCGCCCCGTCCGGTTGGAAATAGCGAATGAAGTACTCTGTTTCCTCATAGCGTCCATCCCGGTAAAGCTGACACCTGATTTCCGCCGTTTCACCCACTTTTAATTTTTTCGGTACTGGCATTGTTTCGATACGGAACGGGTAAGACTGCTGTATATCCACGTTGTCATTACAGGCACTCACTAATAACAAGGCGGCCACTATGTAGCACCCTGTTAGTATCTTATAAATTACATTTCTCATATACATTATATATAATAGGTTAGTTTATCACATGATTATCTTTAGACCGATACCGAACTGTGTATGGAACTTTCCAACGGAAGAACCGAACAGGCATCTTTCCCGTGCGTTAATCAGGAACACCACCCGGTCAGTAATATAACTCTCCAGTTCCAGCGTCAGCGCACCGCCATAGACAAAACCGTCCTTATCGGTCAGGGTCGAGCCATCGGGCAGCAATTTATCGCCCCAGTTGCTTGTTTCGTATCCGGCAAGGGCAGACAAGCCCAGCGAAAGGAAAAAGGTTTTCTTCCGGTCTGAAAGGAAATTTAGGTAGTAACCGCCCTCGCCTGTAAACTGGCTTACGGGTATCTGTAAATCCTTATAAGGGTAATGCTTTTCGAGGTATTCCCCGCCGATAACCCACCTGTTCCCGTTTTTGGTATAGGTGGAAAGAGCCACCCCGAAATAATAGGCGAAATCGCTTTTACTATTCCAGTGAACGCCGTCCGCCATGCCGCCCGTAACCTGCAAACCTTTCATTCCCGGCAAACATCTTTGTGCGTGTGCCTGGTTGAAAGTCAGGCACAGCACAAAAAGGGATATAATACAGCATATCCTTTTCATGTTCATTTGATTTTAAGTTCGTTAATCACTTTTGCCGCCACGATGTCGGAGTTCTCCACCCGGATGGTTTGGTGTCTGCCCCCGTTCTTTTCCACCAGTTCGATAACTAATATCTTATCGTCAGGGATAGTGAACTGTGGGACGGTGTACACGGTGCGGACAGTACTTTTGCCACCGATAACCAGTATCTCGTTATAGCTCCGTACTGGGTCAATAACGGTTTCCTGAATAGCCGTTCTTTTGGCTACCTTTTTATCCACAATTTTGAAGCGGATAAAATCGGTATCAAACGGCACGTTTGAACTATTCTTTGTTTGTGTGTGTATGTAGAACAGCCCGTTATGCGAATAAATGCCCTTTACCAAGAACTGTACCCCGAACCGCTTGCATCCCAAATGCTTTATTTCCCGGTCATTGTTCTTGTAGATGGACTGCATAATCAGCTTTACCAAAAGCGGGCTTTTGTTACCCAGTTCACGGAAATAGATATTCATCCGGGTATGGCTGAAATCTGTTGTATCCTCATTCTCCAAGAAGTCTTTCATTTCGATGTTTAGTATTTCCGGTTCGTGTGCGTATTTTGCGTTAAAACTGTAAAAGCTGCCATCCTCACAGATAACGGAAAAATTGGTTTCACCGGGAAAGCCCTCTGTTGTGGCTTTCACCCTGACAACATTTTCCGCCCCGTCCGCTTTTCCGGCAATAATGTAGTTACTGCCTAAATCCACGTATTTAACGGCAGACGGGAAAATAAGGTGTACCGTTTTTGCGAACGTCACCTGTACGCCGTAAGGTGTCACCATTTGGCGGTAAGGCAGCTTTTTAGTAATGCCCTGATACAAATCGTTACTTTGTGCTTTCATTGAAACCACGCCCAAGAGTAGGGCAAACATGATAATTAACTTTTTCATTTTGGATTGAAATTTTTGTGGTTGATAAATAAATTACTGTTGTTTGGCGTAAAGCATTACCTGATAATTCGCTTTCAGGTGTACTTTTACCGTTCTGAACTTCTTAGCGAGGTATTGCGAACTGCCCTGCATCAAGCCCCTTGTAATATCCATTGCGACCTGCTGCCCGGCACTTTGCGCAAAGGAAATGCTTGTACCCAGTCCCGCACCGATATTCGCCATCGCTTCTTTGGCTGCTTCCTGTTCCAGTGACGAGGGAACGGAAAGCCCCTTTTGCCCGTCACTGTCGTAAACGGCAAGTTCCACCGGAATGATGTTACCCGCATATTCGAGCGAGGACACCAGTATGTCGAGCCGTTCCCCCTGCACTTTGGCACTTCCTGAAATAAGGCTGTTTTTCGGGACAATCACATTCCCCGCCTGTAACGGTTCTAACAGCCGGAGCTTGACGGTCTGCCCGTCCATAAGTGTTTGGTCGTTATGAACACACGCCCGGATAGTGTTCTTTCCCATCGAATAACCACTGCCGACCGCCGTATTAAACCCGTAATTGCGTGGCTTGCTGTATTCGGCGATAAATTCGGCGTTGCTCATAGGTTGCTGCAATCCTGAAACCGTCCTGTCCGATACCGATTTTACAGGTGTGGCATTTCCTTTGCCCTGAACAGGTGCGGACGGTGCGACCTGTGCAATCTGTCCCGGTTGCGGTGGTACGCTTTGTCCGTTCTGTCCGTTCATATATTTTGCCGCCAGTTCGTAGGATTTTTCCATAAGAGCCACCTGTTCATCCATGCTGCCCGCACCGTTTTCTTTCGCATCGAGCCGGGCAGTGAGTTCTTCCACCTGACGTTTCAGTTCCTCTTTTTCCTTGTCCTCTTTCGGCGTTTCGTAGAAACTGCCTAACTGACGGTTCATGTCCCGGTAAGCTGCCGCCGAAGATTGGATAGAGGAGCGGCTATTGTTCGGCGCACCCGCCCCGAAGTCTATTACATTGGTTTTCGGTTTTTCCGCCGGAGCATCATCTATCAGGGTCAAATCTTCCCCGTTCCCGTTTTCCTCTCCCAGCGAAAAGTCAAAATCCTGTAAGGAGCGCATTTTGTCCGCCTGTTTGTTCTCCATTTGCTCCTGTTCGTAGGCTGTCTTTTTATCGCTGATTATCCCGTCCCCTTTGGGTTGCGGAATATCGGCGTTAAATCCGCCCACGTTTTCCACCTTTGCTTCGTCCTTATCGGACGGTGCAAAAATCAGGTACATAGACCCCAAGAAAACCAGTCCCATAAGCGGGTAAATCAGCATCTTTTTTCGTTGCTGTATTTGCTGCGGGGTCAGTTCCTTTTTTTCCTTTCCCTGTTTTTCAGATTCTTTCTTCCTGTCCGTTTCCGGTGCGGGAACTTCATTTTTCACTTCTTTTTCTTCCATTGTCTGACTGATTAAAAATGTTCGTACTGTCTTTACCTTGTAGCTGCAACTGCCTGATGTGTTCTATCCGTATGGTTTCGCCATCCTCTTTTCCTATCCGGTAAATGGATGATACCGTAAAGTAGATGGATAGCCCGCCGAAGAACAGGAGCATAAGCAAGATTACCGCCAGCCTTATTTCCGGTGTCATGCGCCCGCACAGGCGGCGGAGTTTTTCATCCGCCCAGTCCTGTATGCGGGTAATCGCCTGATTAACCGGAGAGAGAATTGTCCGTATCATGGCTTACCGCTTTATGGTGTTCAAATCCTTGTTTTCCGTTATCTCGAAACTTTCCATCATAAAGCCGTGCGGGTTATTATCACTTCTTACGGCGTTCAATAACCGGCAACGGGTGACAAGGCTTCTTTCCGTCACGCTGCTTTCACGGATAATCATTTGGCGGGCATAGGTAGCCACCGCATACGGGTACACATCGAAATTGCAAGAAACGCTGTCTATCTGTATCGTTTGGCTGATATTGCCTGAAATGATACGGTTGTAATATCCCTTTTCCGAGAGGTCACGGTAATAGTTAAATGCGCTCTTATCGGCGAGGAACAGCGACCGTTTGATATTGCTTTCGATAGCGTTCTTATCCGGTGAGAGCGTGAAAAAGAGTTCGTGAAAACGCTTCACGTGTTCTTTTGCTTCAACCGGACGGTTTTGTGTCAGGTCTTGCGAAAGCGCAAGCATCAAACTTTTACCACCGTCCAATACATAAATTTTCTGTCGTTGCGCTTCGGCAAACGTGTAGGAGTTCCAAACGGCATAACCCGTTATCAGGGTACACATAACGACAAACACAATCCCGAAAAGCCGTATCTGTTTGAAACTGGTTTCAATGTTCTTTAAACTTTTAAATTCCATCTTGATTTTTAATTATTGGTTACTTTTGATTAGTTTACCGCCGACCCTGCCGCCAGCGTTCCCGGTTGCTGCCCCTGCCACTGCCCCGACACCGCTACCTGTTTTGTTAGCCGCACTGTTAATATTCCGGCTCATGTTACCCATTCCGCCTGCCTGAATAATCCAGTTCGATACGGTGGGAATAGTGAAGTAACCAATGATACCGATTATCATAAAAATTATGTACACTGAATTGCTGCTATCGGGTACGAAATTGGGGTCTGATAGCTCCTGAATATCTTTTTGGAGCATAAGCACCTGTATTCGGGCAAGAATGGAACTGAACAGGTCTGAAACGGGTAGCCACAGGTAAACGGAAATGTACCTTGTTATCCATTGGGTCAGTGTCGCCTGAAAGCCATCATATACACTGATGGCAAAGGCTATCGGACCCAGTATGGCAAGGACAATCAAGAAAAAGGTTCGGATAGTGTCTATCACAAGGGCTGCCGATTGAAAGAGCAGTTCCAAAAGTTCCCTGAACCAATCCCGGACGGATTGCTTGATATTGTGGGCTGCCCTATCCATATACATACCGCCCATTGTGGCAATATCTTTGGCAGACCATCCCAATTCGTCAATCTGTTTATCAAATGCTTCATCCGAAACAAGGTAAGCCGTTTCCGGATTACGCACCATCGCTTCATATTCCAGTTTGTCCTTTTGTTCCCGGTAGGCGTTCATATCGAAAGTTTGCGTTTCGAGCATATTGTTACACCCCTTGACTACTGGCGACATCACGCTGTTAATCGTACCCAGTACGAATGTGGGGAAGAACATAATACAGAAGCCTATTACAAAGGGACGGAGCAAAGGGTAAACGTCTATCGGTTCGGCACTGGCGAGCGACTGCCATACTTTGGCAGCCACATAAAACAAAGCCCCCAGTCCCGCTATTCCTTTGGCTACCCCCGCCATGTTTGCGCATAAAGGCATCATGTCCGTGTACAGACTTCGTAAAATCTGATGCAGGTTATCAAATTCGATTGCTAATAACATACTTATCTGTTTTTTAGAAGTTACCAGTAACGTTCATCTGCCGAACCATACAAAGCCATTACCCGGTCGGTGTCCTTTTTCTTTTTCGCCCGCAGATAGGAAACGGAAATATTTTTGCGGGTATAATAACTCACCAAATCCCGGTAGTTTTTGATGGCGTTATACGTCCGGTCGATAACGTCCATCCGTTCCTTGTCCGACATGGAAAGCCCGTTGATGTTCACCACGCTTTTCATTTCTTCCAGCACATCGGAACTTTCCTGCAACAGTTGGGTATATCCGTAGGCAATGGCGGAAAGTTCGTCCGGTGTATAGTTTTCATCCGAAAGCATCTTTTGAAAACTGTTCACGTAGATGTCGGAAATCTCCCCGATAAGCAGGATAGACTTTTGCACCTTTCGGGCATCTTTGACAAGGTTATGCACTGATTTAAGCCTGTCGTAGTATTCCTTACCCTGTTGGTAAATCTTCACCGTTTCCTGAAAATTCTTTACCATATTCTGTGCGGTGGATGATGTCTGCACGATGTTCTTTGACGCATTGATAATCCCTTGCGCCAAGTTGCCGGGGTCACTCACGACCCACTGTGCGTTTACCTTTCCGGTAAACAGGCTGCCTATTACAAGCAGCATTATAATCTTTGTTCTCATACGCTTATTTCTTTATGGATTGGTTACTCCGTTTATATTCTCCGCCGGGTGAAAGCAGAATCCGGTCGTTCTTCTTGTCGTAGGTCAGCAGAACGGAAAGCCCGGTTTCGATGAACAGGTTTCCGTCCTGTTCTGAAATCTCATAGGTTTCCGTTTGGATAGTCCCCCGGTAGGTCATTTTGCGGGTCGTTACCTTGTAATGCCCGTTTTCCTCAAAGAGAGTAAACGCCGGACGGTTTTTCACGCTTTCCCAGTCACCACGCATCGCCCTAAGACGGTCGGCGTTCGTTTCTTTGCAGGAGGAAAGCCCCAGTAACAAGGTGCATAACAGCACCGGAAACAGGAATTTTAAATGTTTCATACTGATTGATTTTAAATTGTTAATTGATTATTTTTCAGGATTGCGCTTGCTTTCGGCAAGCCGTTTGATAGCAAGTTCGAGATTACCGCCCAACTTTTCGGACAAGGCGAAAAGTTCCATCTTTTCTGTTTCTTCGGTCGTATATGTAAAATATTCTTCCAAACTCACTTCTGTGGCATATACGGCTGACTGTGTACCGCCTAAGCCTATCCAAACTTCCTTGTATTTCCGGTTTGGATGATTGGCAAGGTTGATGGAAAGCACCTGTGAACGTTCCTTGTCGGTCAGTCCCAAAAGGTTCTGTATGCTGTCGAATTTATTAAGGTACTTCCGTTGGTCGAGCAAGATTTTGCAATCCGAATTGTTTATAATGCTCTCTTTTACAATGGGTGAGGAAATAATATCTTCCACTTCCTGTGTAACTACAATCGCTTCGCCGAAATACTTTCTGACGGTTTTATAGAGGTACTTGATGTAATCCGCCATGTTTGCCGATGCAATCGCTTTCCACGCTTCTTCTATCAATATTAATTTCCTGATACCCTTTAGTTTACGCATTTTGTTAATGAACACTTCCATGATGATAATCGTAGTAATCGGGAATAAAATTTTGTGGTCTTTGATATTATCCAACTCAAAGACAATGAAGCGTTTATGTAACAAATCAAGCTCCTTGTCGGAGTTCAGCAGGTAGTCGTATTCGCCCCCTTTGTAGTAAGGTTCTAATACATTCAGGAAGTTATCTATATCGAAATCCTTTTCCCGGACGTTCTTTTCTTGCAGGTGTTCCCGGTAATCGGTTTTCACATACTCGTAGAACGTATTAAAGCAGGGAGTAACCGAACTGTCCTTAGTAATCAGTTCTATATAGGAACTTACAGCGTTCGACAAAGCCACTTCTTCCGCCCGTGTGGGTGCTTCATCATCCCTTTTCCATAAGGTTAGGATAAGCGTTTTGATACTCTCTTTCTTTTCAATATCAAATACCCCATCTTCCACATAAAAAGGATTGAACGCTATCGGGTTTTCAGTGGTATAGGTAAAGTAAATCCCATCTTCCCCGTGCGTTTTCCTATTTATCATTTCACACAGCCCTAAATAACTATTTCCGGTATCGACTAATAGCACGTGCGCATTTTGTTCGTAATACTGGCGCACCATGTGATTGGTAAAGAATGACTTGCCGCTACCACTCGGCCCAAGTATGAACTTGTTGCGATTGGTAATGATACCTTTTTTCATGGGCAGGTCTGATATGTCGATGTGCAACGGTTTTCCCGTTACCCTATCCACCATCTTGATGCCAAAGGGGGAAAGCGAACTTTTGTAGTTCGTTTCTTCGGTGAACAGGCAAAGAGCCTGTTCGATAAAGGTGTAGAAACTTTCTTCCGCCGGGAAGTCCGCCTGATTGCCGGGTATTCCCGCCCAAAACAGGGTCGGCGTGTCGGTGGTGTTATGGCGTGGCTTGCACTCCATAAGTGCGAGCTGTGACCCCACATCATTTTTTATGTGCTTTAATTCGTCCCGGTCGTCACTCCAAGCCATGATATTGCAATGGCATCGCACGGAGATAAGCCCCTGTGAATGTGCTTCATTCAAATATTCCTCTATCCAAGACTTGTTAATCTGATTGGCACGGCTGTATTTGGAAAGGGAGTGCATATTGCGAGCCATCTTTTCAAACTGTTTCAGGTTCTCCGTATGGTCGTCTATGAAGATGTACTGGTTATAGATATGGTTACAGGAGAGCAGCACGCCCACCGGAGAAGCAAAAGATAACCTGCAATCGCTCCGGTCAGTGGATAGCTTTTCATAGCGGGTATCTGTTCCTACCTTGCCCGGCATATCTTCCGCATCCGAAAGGGTATGCAGGCAAAGGATATGGTCGCCAATCTTCATTTCGTCAGCACCCAGTGAAATATCTTTCAGTGTGGTGGTGTCGGTCTGTGAGAGTGAAAAGTATTTCTCCACGATACCCGCCGTTTCCCTTGTTCCGGTGATTTCGTCCGAAGTCAGACGGGTAAGGGTAATGAAACCGCTATCGTTCATAATACTTTCAAACTGCCCCACCGCTTCGAGGAACTTGGTAACTGTTTCCTTGTCCTTAATCTCTTTGGGGACAAGGAAACCTCGGCAGAGGGTGGAAAAGTTACTCTGCATCCGGCTGCGTTCCTTTGTCGTTTTCGTCAGGAACAGGTAGCAGGTATGATTTAAGAACGGTCGTTCATTGAAATGCCGTTCATAGGAACGGGAAAGGAAACTCAAATCATCCTTTTGGATGTCAGGCGCATAGTGCTCTTTGATGAACCAGTCCTGTTTATGTACGATGCTGTAATCGGGCAGCACCTTTACCGCCTTGTTCCAAGCGGAATGTATCGCTTCGTATTCGGCTGCCGTGACGGTGAACAGTTCGGGCAGTTCCACCCGGAACGCCACCGTTATGTCGGCATCTTTGGAAACGATGCACCCGTTTTCCACCGTGAACAGTGGAAACTTGTTTTCCAGCGTAGTAGCTTTTAATATATTTCTCATTTCGATGCTTGTTTTAAATGGAATAATCGGGATATGGCTTTTCGGTTGATGATATGGAAAGGGTGGCTTTTGCGTGCGGACAATTTCATTAACCCGTGTGTCCCGTACTTTTCATTTAACCGGAATGTGAGCCATACAAGCAGTGTTGCCGAAGTAACGCCGAAGATGATGCACACCCACTGGTTAATACTTACCATGTACATGATGATGAAAAGCACGAACAGGGCTAACAGCCCGCCCGCAAAAATGAAAAGATATTGACTTTTCAACCCTTTAAACTCAACTGGCTTGCCTATCCCCCTGTTAATCGGATAGTCTGCCATAGTCCGTTTCTTTAGAGGAAGAATGAACGTAGGATAGTGGCAGCGACTATCAGGAAGATACAAGCACCGAACCAGCTTGCAGCAGTTTTACTTGTGTCGGGGTCTCCACTGCTAAACTTGCCATATACTTTCACGCCCCCGATAAGCCCGACCACCGCACCGATGGCGTAAATTAATTTTGTCGCTGGGTCGAAATAGGACGTTACCATGTTGGTAGCTTCCGTAATACCCGCCATGCCATTACCTTGCGCAAAAGCGGAGGATGCAGCCAAAAGCACGACTGCCGAAAAGAGAACTTTCTTTTTCATTATAAATACATTGATTTTAAAATTGCCGGACGGGTGGATAGTCCGTCCGGTGGAGTGATTAATAATTGAATTTTTGTGGTTGCGGGGAGTGTTCCCCAGTGTTCAGAAAGGTTTGTCTTAACCGTAATCTCTTTGTTTCATCATCTTATTATTTAAAGTTTACCATTAAAGAAAATCGTTCATGTCAAAGGCTGCCATTTCATTACTTCCGGCAGCCGGGACGATGGCGGGTACGGGTATCTCATGCTTTTGTAAAAGTTCCGCTACCCGTGACCTGCCCCCGTTAATCTGTTCCACGAGCGAATGAAACAGGTTTGTTTCCGTCCGGCAGATGGTTTGTACCGCTTGCCGTTCCTCTCTTTCCGGTGCTTGCTTAACCTGAATGACCTGTACCATTTGCCCCAGTTCTCCCAGCGTGATACCCTGTGCCATTTCCGGCTCACCCTCACCCATGTAACAGGCGATTTCTTCCGCTTCGATTTCATCCGGCGAAACGTCTGTTTCTTCCGTATCTTCCGTTTCAAACTCCATTTCAAACTCGGTATCAATCGCTTGCGGGATAGACGTTTCAATCACCGTTTCATCACTTTGCGGGACAAATATAGAAGCATTATCAACCCCTTTTGAAAGGTGTCCTAAGATGTCCCCGTTTGTCCTCATTTGTCCCATCCGGTAACGGCTTGCCCCTACAAGAGAATCCCCGTTTCCGGTTTTCACGGTCGGTTTACTTTCCGATTGTTTCGGTTGCTTTTTCCCACCCATGAACCATGTTCCCAAACTGTCCCGGTATCGCCATAAGAGGATGGCGTAATACAGGAGCGTTCCGATAATAAACCATTTCAACATATCAGAACGGCTTTTCAAATTTGCTTTCGTACAGTTCGTTTATCTCGTCCTGAAACTGGTCGAAATGCCGGAGCAGGATATTTTCTACATAGCTGCTGACGGTCGCTTTACGTCCGCCGATAACGGTTACTATCTTCATCAGCTTTTCGTGGGTGGTACGGCTGACATATAACGGCTGGCGGTCGGTCAAGTCCACCCGCATGAAGTAGGTTTCCCGGTAATCGCCCGGAGCGTTCTTTTTCCGGCGGGCAGGTTCTTTCGCTGCCTTTTCTTCCTTTGCCGTTTCCTGTTTGTCCGGCTTATCGGGTGTTTCCCCTTCGGTTTCCACTGCCGCCGATGTTGGCGTTTCCTGTTTCTTCACGGGCAAGCCCTGTGAAATAATCTCTTTCATAAAATCTTCGTCAATTTGCGGTTTCCCGCCGCTTTGCTTTGCCATATCGTTACAGTTTTATAAGGTATGCGATTTCGGTTATCAGTTCTTCCATGTTGCTGCCCTTTACCAGCCGTTTGTCCGCCGGGAACAGCGTGGAACGGAACACGGTTTTACGCTGTGCATCCAGTTCCTTTTTAAACCTTTTGGTGTCCGGGATAAATACTTTCATTAGGGGTAGTTCCAGTTCCCCGATGGTCTGCTCATACAGGGTGTAGAGGTCTGTCTTTTCCCGCCCATCTACCATGTTCCAAAACAGGTGCAGCCCTTTCAGGCGGCACGCTTCATTCTTTACCAGCAGTTTATGAATAGCCACTGCAAACGAAAGGCTGCTTTCCAATACCACCCGGTCGGCGGCTATGGGAGTGAAAATATAATCCACCCCTGAAAGGGAGTTGATAACGCCCTCACTGTTCACCGTTCCGGGCAGGTCGAAAAAGACCACATCATAATCCATCCCGGCAGACGCAAGAAATTCATCCGCCGTTTTTATCGCTTCGTCCGGTGAACTGCAAAGCACCGGGTACGCTTTCTTTCCCAGTGTCTTGAACTGGTGAAAGGCAAGCTGTTTATAATACTCATCGCCGTTCACCTGTTCGGCATCCCGTTTGCGCATGGCGGAAATGGAATGTTGCGGGTAGTCGCAATCCACGACCGCCACGTTATACCCTTTGAGGTAATACAGGTAACTCGCCACCAAGACGGTGAACGTTGTTTTGCCGACCCCGCCCTTTTGGGTGGAGAAAGCCACATACAAGGTTTCTTTCTTCATTGTAATACTGGTTTTTTGTGATACATCTTTATTTCATCCCATCCGTTCAGATTGGCGGATGGTTTTCTTTCGTTCCATGTTGAAAGCTCGAAAGCCGGAGTGATTGTTTTCTTTCTTGCTTCTTTGTTTTCATTCATTCCACAAAGACAGTTTATTTTCTTTGCAGACTGTTTGCTTTCAATCATTTCATCCGTTTTGCTTTCCTGCTTTCTTGAAAGATTGCAATCTTGAAATCTTGTTTTCAAGTTTTCAAAACCGCTTTCTTTCCGTCCGCTTTCCGTTACATATTTCCATCCGTCCATATTGCTTTCTTTCTTAAATCCGGGACAAATAAACATAGAAAAACAACCCGTTTCGAGATGTGTCCTCAAATGTCCCCGTTTGTCCTCATTTGTCCTATAACCTGCTATTTCACAGCATTTTTAATACCCGTTACTTTGCAACCGAAAGGTATCGGTCAGGCTAACCAAGCCCCCGCCGCCGGGAGCGTTCCAATATCCGCTAACTCCAATCCATCGGTAGATGGATTTTTATTTGCACTGGCAAATAGCAAGGTGTGTTCTAAGCTGCTTGAAATTCTTTCAGCAGCTTTGAACGCCTTGCCCGGACGAAGCCGGGATAGGGTCACTCCGAAGTCGTAACCCTTTAAAGAAATGAAACATGAAACAGAAAAATGAAAATGCGCCCCGTCCGGGTGGCGCAGGACGCAAGCCCAAAGCATACCCGGCAGTGTTCAGGTACTCTATCAGCTTCAATGCGATAGACCACGCCCGCTTTTTGGCATTGTTCGACCAATCCGGTATGCGCACCAAAGCGCATTTTATCACCGCCCGCATCTTCGGCGAACCGTTCAAAGTGATTAAAATCGACAAGGCGGCAGTAGAATATTATACCCGGCTGACCGCTTTATATTCCCAGTACAGGGGTATTGCCGTGAATTATAATCAGGTGGTAAAGGCTCTCAATACCAATTTTTCAGAGAAGAAAGCCCTCGCATTTCTCTATAAACTGGAAAAGGCAACGATGGAACTTGCCGACCTGAACCGCCAAATTATTGAACTGACCCGTGAGTTTGAAACAAGATGGTTGCAAAGATAAGCGTAGGCAGTTCCCTGTTCGGTGCGCTTTCCTACAACCAAAACAAGGTGGATGAAGAGCAGGGAAAGGTACTTTTAAGCAACCGGATGTTTGAGAGCGAGGACGGGAATTTCAGCATCCGGCGTTGTATGGAATGTTTCGATATGCACCTGCCCGCAGACCTGAAAACGGAAAAACCGATTATCCATATCTCCCTGAACCCGCACCCGGACGATGTGCTTTCAGACAGCCAGCTTGCGGATATTGCCAAAGAGTATATGGATAAGTTGGGGTACGGCAACCAGCCGTATATGGTTTACAAGCACGAAGATATTGCAAGGCATCATATACATATCGTTTCCATCCGGGTGGATGATACGGGCAAAAAGATAAACGACAAGTTCGAGCATATCCGCAGCAAACAAATCACCCGTGAACTGGAACAGAAGTACGGGCTGCATCCGGCAGAGAAGAAACAGGCAGCCGAACGCCCCGAACTTAAAAAGGTGGACTACCGGGCAGGGGACGTAAAGCACCAGTTATCCAATACGGTGAAAACCCTTGCCAGCAGTTACCGTTTCCAAAGTTTCACGGAGTACAAAGCCCTGCTATTTATATATAATGTACAAGCGGAGGAAGTGAAAGTGGAAGTGAACGGCAAACCCTATAACGGCATTGTCTATTCAGCGACCAATGACAAGGGAGAAAAGCAGGGAAACCCGTTCAAATCTTCTTCTTTGGGTAAGTCGGTAGGTTACGAAGCCATCCAGCGGCACATCAAGAAATCCACAAAGGACATTCAAGACAAGAACCTGAAAGAGCGTACCCGCCGGACAGTCGGCGCAGTGATGAAATCCGCCCATAACCGTAAGGAACTGGAACAAGAACTGAAAAAGAAAGGTATAGATGTACTTTTCCGGCAGAACGATACAGGCAGGTTATACGGTGTAACATTCATCGACCACGAAAACCGTACCGTCCTGAACGGTTCACGGTTGGGAAAAGACTTTTCCGCCAATGTGTTCAATGACCTGTTTTCCGGCTCCCGTACTTTGGCGGGAAACAGCAAACAGGAAATGCAGGAACACACACCGGAATATAACCCGACCGGACACCTTGAAAATACAGGTAAAGCCGTTGCCGGACTGTTCAGCTTGTTATCCGGTGGGGACAATACGCCACCCGATAACAGCCAAGTTCCACCACCCAAGAAGAAAAAGAAGAAGAAACAAAGACGTATTTAATAACTATAAAAATTTCAATTATGCAGAATGAAGATGATTTGAGAGGTCTTGCAAAGGTCATGGACTTTATGCGGGCAATCAGTATTTTATTTGTAGTGATAAACATTTACTGGTTTTGTTACCAGTCATTCCGGGAATGGGGTATCAATATCGGGGTAGTCGATAAAATCCTGCTGAACTTCCAGCGTACCGCCGGGCTGTTCTCCAATATCCTATATACCAAACTTTTTTCAGTGGTATTCCTTGCGCTTTCCTGTTTGGGTACAAAGGGAGTGAAAGAGGAAAAAATCACATGGAACAAGATTTATGTGTTCCTGACAATCGGTTTTATCTTGTTTTTCCTGAACTGGTGGTTGCTGGCTCTGCCCTTGCCAGTGGTAGCCAATACAGGTTTATATATCTTTACCATGACAGCCGGGTATCTCTCGCTGTTGGCTGCCGGAGTATGGATTTCCCGCCTGTTGAAAAATAACCTGATGGACGATGTGTTTAATACCGAGAATGAAAGTTTCGCACAGGAAACACGCCTGATAGAAAACGAGTATTCCATCAACCTGCCGACACGGTTCTACTACAAGAAGAAATGGAATGACGGGTGGATAAACGTTGTAAACCCGTTCAGGGCAAGCATGGTTTTAGGCACACCCGGTTCGGGAAAGTCGTATGCGATAGTCAATAATTACATAAAACAGCAAATCGAAAAAGGCTTTGCTGTTTATATTTATGACTACAAATTCCCTGACCTTTCAGAGATAGCATACAATCATCTAATCAACCATTTAGACGGATATAAGGTAAAACCTAAATTCTATATGATTAATTTTGACGACCCACGCAAAAGCCACCGATGCAACCCGATAAATCCGGCATTCATGACGGACATATCGGACGCATACGAAGCCAGTTACACAATCATGTTAAATTTGAATAGGAGTTGGATAACCAAACAGGGGGATTTCTTTGTGGAAAGTCCGATTATCCTGCTGGCTTCCATCATTTGGTTTTTGAAAATCTATCAGGGTGGCAAGTATTGTACATTTCCGCACGCCATTGAATTTTTGAACAAGAAATATGCCGATACGTTCACTATTTTAACCAGTTACCCCGAACTGGAAAACTATTTGTCGCCGTTCATGGACGCATGGGAAAGTAATGCGCAAGACCAGTTGCAAGGGCAGCTTGCATCCGCTAAAATTCCGCTTTCAAGGATGATTTCACCCGCCTTATATTGGGTAATGACAGGTGATGATTTTTCATTGGATATAAACAACCCGGAAGAACCTAAAATATTGGTGGTAGGCAATAATCCCGACCGCCAAAATATCTATTCCTGTGCTTTGGGACTATATAATTCCCGTATCGTGAAACTGATAAACAAGAAGCACCAACTGAAAAGTTCTGTAATTATTGACGAGTTACCGACCATCTATTTTCGGGGGCTGGATAACTTGATAGCAACGGCACGAAGCAACAAGGTGGCGGTCTGTTTGGGCTTTCAGGATTTCAGCCAGTTACGCCGGGATTATGGGGATAAAGAAAGCAAAGTAATCGAAAATACAGTGGGTAATATCTTTTCCGGTCAGGTGGTTTCTGAAACAGCAAAAACGCTTTCAGACCGTTTCGGAAAGGTACTGCAAAAACGGCAAAGTATGACTATCAACCGGAATGATAAATCAACCTCTATCAGTACGCAAATGGATAGCCTGATACCATCCAGTAAAATATCCAACTTAACACAAGGTATGTTTGTAGGTGCGGTCAGTGACAATTTCGATGAAAGGATAGAGCAAAAAATATTCCATGCGGAAATTGTGGTGGATAACGAGCAAGTGAAAAGGGAAACCGCCAATTACAAAAAACTGCCCCAAATCATAGATTTTAGGGACGAGGACGGGAACGACTGGATGCAGGAAGAAATACAGGCGAACTACAACCGGGTCAAGCAGGAAGTCCAGCAGATTGTCACGGACGAAATGGAACGGATAAAGAACGACCCTGATTTGCAACACCTGATAAAAATAGATGAGTAAATGAGCAGGGGATTATACCCCTGCTTCTATCCATTCCTCAGGAATAAGTGCATTATCTTTTTTCTTTCCACGCCAATTTCTAATTAACTTTATACAGTCTGCATAGTCTTTCCAAGTGGCTTCTCCTGCGTGTTCAATGATAATAACCTGAACTTGAGAGTTTGTTCGTTTTTTGAAATCTGCTAAAACTTGAAAAATTCTTTTCACCTTTAATACGGCTTCTTCATTATTTACTTTCTTTTTGTTCTTTAGTTCAGGAAAATAAACTTGAGATGGTTGGTCAAAAACTATAAAACTAGGAACTTTGTTATATTCTTTTGTGGATAACAAGTATTCATGTATAGCAAGTATGGTTGAGATGTGATATGACATAAAATTGTGACCACTTCCAATTTCCCATAGAAAATCTTTTCTACTCGAAGATGAGAATTGAAGAGTTAAATTTTCTATATCGAATAATATGTTGTCGTTACAATATTCTGCTCCAAATATTCGAGCATAGTATTTGATTTTATCGCTAATATTTTGTAGAATTCTTTTCTTATTTTGCTCTAAAGTGTCAGAGTTGAATTCTTTTTCTATGCTGTATATTTTGTTATTTACCTCATTCAAATCTGATAATAAACTTCCATTGTTTGCTATTTTGTCATAATTCTTCAGTGATTCTTCCAACTTTCCACCAAAGCGAAAAATAGAATTTAGCATCTGATGTTGTTTTTGGTAATCTTGATTTTCTTGGGATAAAGTTTGTTTTTCGATACGAATTTGATTAAGTAATGTTTCTAATTTATTGAGGTCTGATTTTAAATTAGAAATTTCTTTTGTGAAAACTCTATGACTATCTGTTACTTTTCTTGAGAGAGTATTTAATTCTAAACTTAATGCAGAATAATTATCTATATATGTTTTTGCTAAAGTATTATTTGAACCACAAAAGGGACATGTATTATTATCAAAGCAATCTTTTAACCAGCTTAATGCATCTAGTCTACCATTTTGAGTCTGAATATCATTTCCATAATTAATATTGCTGATTTTAACATTCTCAACTAGGCGTAGTTTTTCTTTTTTTTCTTGAATAGAAATAGCTGTTTGATATTCTTTTTCATCCAATTCTGCTAATCTCATGCTAATTTGCGATGATGCTCCCTCTTTTATTATTGGTATAACATTCCTATTTATTTTATTTAGAACGTTTCTTAACTGGTTTACATATTTTTCTGATGACCATGAATTTTCGATGTCATCTAGTTTGCTATCTGTTAAACCTAATTCATAGGCTATTGCATAGTAACTTTTAACTTCACTTAGCCAAGTGTTTGCAATATTTTTACGTTGTTCAATCTCTTTTTTTAGAAGTTTAGCTTGTGTCTGTAATTCTTTCAATTCTTCTTTAAGACTCAATAGCCTGTCATTTAATATTCCTAATATATAAGGGAAAATAGTAATCAATTTTTCTCTATTTTGGTATGTATCTGCTTTGTAGAATAACGCATAGGGGTTAGCTACTAAATGTTGAGGTTGAAAATTTAATGATATTAAATCTCGAAAACTTGCTGGTTGAGCAATACTTTTTTCTCCTAAATCAAAGCCTGTTAGTTGTGCTAATTTGTTTAATTCTAATATAATATCTTTATAATTAGCATTTTCTTCTATTGCGTGGGGAATTACAATTTTTTTACCACGTTGGATATACATACTTGTAGATACAATATCTAATCCGGCTTCTTTTCTTGCTAAAAGAATTTCTCCATCATTATGATGTATAATAATCCCAAACCAGCTAGTCAAGTCTCTTATATATCCGATTGGAATACTGCATTTACTACTTGCTAAACAATAGTCTATTATCGAAATTATTGCTGATTTCCCTTTTGCGTTATCACCAGAAATTACATTCACAAAGTCTGCAACAAAAGGAATTATGCGTATTTTCATTTTTGGGTTCTTAGGCCACAATATAATTTTGCTAATTTTACAATCCATATCAAAAGGTTATATTATAGTAGGAACATATTTCTTCATCTTCTAGATTACCTAACCAATGTCCTAGTCTTCGTGCTGTTTTCAACATTTTATCATAATCTTGTTTTTTAGAAGAATCAGGAATTGATTTTCCTCTGTTGGGTATAAGTTCGGCATTTTCCTTGTCATAAAATAATATAGATGTAGAAAATGCAATATTTAATGATTGAAAAGTTATCTCTGAAAAAGATTTCATCTTTAGAGGTAGAGAATCCCAATTCAAGGTATTGTTATTTAGAGACTTTATCATGCTTCCTAATTTATAGCTTCTTCTATAAATTTCATCAGAAAAGTCTTTAGAAAATGCGATAGGGAGCACCATAAAAGAAAAAGGTAATTTTATACCTCTATTTTTTACAGAATAATATTCCTTTGTAAATTGATAGATAAGATGGCTACCTACAATTGGATTTTGCAAAAGGATAAACTCATCTATTTCCAATATTTGTTCCATATTTATTTATTATATTTTGCCAATTAGGATGCCAGCCAATGAGTAAACTATTAGCTAACTTATGATAACTTCCATTGCTTAGATAACTATATGTTGGTTCTACTCCAGCAAGTTTTCCTTTATATTTTAACGTTTCACAATATACTTCATACCCAATGTCAGCAGGTGTGTTTTTATTTAATCGTTTGTGCTTCCAAAAAACTTGTTGCCAATTTTCCTTCAGACTTTCTTCGTATGCAATTATATGTGATTGAGTTATATTTGCATTTAAAGCATATTTATGCTTTTCTTGTTTTGCCCTTAGAAAATCTTGTATTGCTTTTAATTTTTCATCTTCACCGACCTCTATAATATCCAGCTGTTTCACAAACGTACTTCCTTTTTCTTTTTCTTGTTCATAGCTTGTAACAGGTATTAAATCAGTAGCTTGTTCTATAAATGGCTTCAGAGCTATTTGTTGTTTTAAAAAATCTCTTTTTTTCCATAACATTTTTGGGGTAAATAGAGAATCTAAATCTTTTTCCCATAATGAGAGACAAGTATTTACAATCCACCCATAGAGAGAATTCATTATATCATAATATGGAATTTCATCATCTTTTAGATGAAGATTTTGGATAATCTGTTCTATAAAATTTTGCCTATCATAATTTTTGTGACATTCACACAATTCTATCCTTTTCAACAAGCCAACAATATCTTCTTTGCTATATTCTTTAAATTTATCAATATATGGCAATAGAGTTTTACTTTTATTGTTATTGGCTATGTTTGTTAGTTCTTGATATGCTGTATTATATATATTTTTATCCACAGAAGCAGATGAAAGGCTTTTTATAATGCTATTTCCTTTACATGATACATTTGTTGCTAATAAAAATTTAGAGTTAGCAACATCTATATTTTTTGTTTTTATCAATGTAAGCCAATTTGTAATTGATTTCCATAAATTTTTATTAGTATTTGAAAAGGGATATTTCTTTTTAATACTTGCTTTATCTTGTTCATAAATTGTTTCAATATCCTCTCCTTGTTGCAAACGAATAACAACATCATCATCTGTTTCGATTGAAACAATCGAATTTTCGGGAGATACACTTAGCCAATAAAGAACTCTGTCTATTTGGTATAAATAGCCATACATTTGTCCTTTTGCTGCATATAAGTAGTCTGATAAAGATTCACTCATAATAGCCTTATTTCTTGTCAATTGCAAATATAATAAAAAATATTCGTTTTATTACATATTCATATTTATATGCAATGATAAGACAAATGAAGCCAAACAGGGACTAATGAAGCCACCTATTCCCAAATCCTTAAATATACTCTATTTCATCCTTACTTTTACTTCCGAAAATTTTATTTATTCACTAAAATTCAAAAAGTTATGGATGCTAACACAGCCAACCAGTCCACCACTGACGAACAGATGATGGATATTCTTCTTGTACTGGATAAGGAGAAAAAGACAATCAGCGCAGTAAAAGGCGTGGATGAAAACGGGGAACTCCAAACCGTACCACCGGAGAACAACAGCGAACTTCTGAAATTCGACCGTCACGGTGATTTCTTTTCCAACATGATGAACCAGTTGAAGAACCCGACCCGTTTTAACTTCTTCAAAATCCCAAAGATTGAACTTCCTAAAATTGAGCCAATAATCAGAGATAACTTCAATCATCCGACACCTGAAAACGAAGCGGGCATAGAGCGTTACCGGGTAACACCTGAAACCGTGAAGCAGGAAGCCAAGAAAGAACAGCAGGAAACCCAACAACCACAGGTACAGCAGCCAGCCAAAGAAACGGGAGCAACGGCACAAGCACCACAGCAACCCGACAAAAGCAAGTATGTGATTGACCCGGATAAAGTGGACTGGGAAGCCTTGAAGAATTTCGGGCTATCCAAAGAACAGCTTGAAAAAGCAAAGGCTTTAGAACCCATGTTAAGGGGATACAAGTCGCCCGGAGCGTTTACCATTGCGGGTAACTACAATTCAGCCATTATGAAACTGGACGCACGTTTATCTTTCCGGCACGACAAAGACGGGAATGTAGTTTTGGCGATACACGGCATCCGACAAAAGCCGGAACTTGAACGCCCGTTCTTCGGACATGAATTTTCCAAAGAGGATAAAGCCAATCTTCTTGAAACGGGAAACATGGGACGGATAGTAAACCTGAAAAACTATATCACGGGAGAAATGATACCCTCTTTCGTCAGTGTGGATAAGGTAACAAACGAACTGGTTTCCATGCGTGCAAGCAGCGTCCAAATACCCGATGAAATAAAGGGTGTCAAACTGAACAAGGAACAAAAGGAAGCCTTACGGGAAGGAAAAGGGGTATTCCTTGAAAATATGATTTCCAACCGTAAAAATCCCTTTTCCGCAACCGTTCAGGTCAATGCGGACAAGAAAAGTCTGGAATTTATCTATCCCAATGCCAAACAGTCACAGGAGCAACGGCAGAAACAGGAACAACAGAACAGCCTTGTCACCAGTGACGGTGTAACCATTCCCAAAAGCATTTCAGGAATAGAGCTATCCCGCCAGCAACAGCAGGATTTAGTCAATGACAAAACCATCTTTGTTGCCGGGCTGAAAGACAAGCGGGGGGTCGAATATGATGCTTATATTCAGGTGAACCATGATAAGAAGAAGTTAGGCTTTTACAGTGACAATCCCAGCTTTGACCGTTCCGCCGTGAAAGAAATTACCCCCGCCAGCAAGAACCGCACACAGGTAGCGGTCAATTCGGAGGGCAAGACCAACGAAGCCACCAAGAAAGTGAAAGAACCCTTGAAAAAGGGTCAGGACAAGCCCACTGAAAAACAAAAGACCAAGCAGGATAAAAAGGAGAAGCAGGAGCAGACGGATAAACCAAAGCAAAGCAGGGGGCGCAAAAGATGATAGTGGTATTAATCCTTATCCCGGTTGTCGGTTTCGCCCTGTTCTTTTTCGCCTGTTACAAAACAGACTGGGAAGTCATAGACAAGCAGAACCGACAATTTTATGTAGATGGTTATCACATCTACTATGACCGGAAAATCCTAAGACAAAAAGAAGTGGAACAATTAAAATCAAAATTAGAATGATTGCAGTAATCGGAGAAAAACCAAGTGTGGCAAGGGATATTGCCCGTATTTTAGGAGTGAGTGAAAAACAGGATGGCTATCTTTCAGGTAACGGGTATCTCGTTACCTGGGCGTTCGGCCATCTTGTAGGTTTGGCAATGCCGGAAGCATACGGCATACAGAGTTTCCGCCGGGAAAGTCTGCCTATTATCCCGGATAGTTTTCAACTTATACCCCGACAAGTGAAAGCGGAAAAAGGGTACAAGGCAGACCCCGGCGCATTGAAACAACTAAAGGTAATCAAAGAAGTATTCGACCAGTCGGATAAGATAATTGTCGCTACCGATGCAGGGAGAGAGGGAGAACTTATCTTTCGCTACATCTATCAGTATATCGGATGCAACAAGCCTTTTGTCCGTTTATGGATAAGCAGCCTTACCGACAAGTCAATCCGTGAGGGACTGCAAAACCTGAAAGCCGGCAGCCTTTATGATAACCTTTTCCTTTCGGCACAGGCACGCAGCGAAGCGGATTATTTAATTGGCATAAATGGTACACAGGCTTTAAGTGTGGCAGCCGGACAAGGTATTTTTTCTTTGGGACGGGTACAGTCGCCCACGTTGGCGATGATATGTACCCGCTTTTTAGAGAATAAGAACTTTATCCCGCAAAAGTATTGGCAACTGAAATTACAGACAACTAAAGACAATGTAACTTTTACAGCACTATCCACAGAAAAGTACGATATGCAGCAGCCTGCCATCGACACGCTGCAAAGGATAAAGGAAGCGGAAACAGTAGAGGTGAAAACCGTAGAACGTAAGGAAGTGAATCAAGAACCGCCCTTGCTTTATGATTTAACTTCACTCCAAAAAGAAGCGAATACGAAACTGAATTTTTCCGCAGACAAAACCCTATCCATCGCACAAAAGTTATACGAGGGTAAACTAATCAGCTACCCCCGAACCGGAAGCCGTTATATCTCACAGGACGTGTTCGAGGAAATCCCGGAACGTCTTGTTAATTTGGAACAATACGCCCGTTTTGCCGGATATGCCGCTGGGATAAAAGGCAAAGCCTTAAATTCCCGTTCCGTGAACGATGGCAAGGTAACAGACCACCACGCCCTGATAGTAACGGAAAACCTGCCCGGTAAACTGGAAACGGACGAACAGGCAATCTATGAACTGATAGCCGGACGGATGTTGGAAGCCTTTTCTGAAAAATGCGTCAAAGACGTTACCAGTGTAACGCTGGAATGTGAAGGGTCGCTTTTCACGGTCAAAGGCTCTACAATCAAGTCCGCCGGATGGCGTGCCGTATTCGTCGATAAAGAGGACGGGGAAGATAACACCACTTTGCCCGCCATGCAGGACGGAGATAGTTTACCGCTTTCCGATATTGAATTACTGGAGAAACAGACCAAGCCCAAGCCGTTGCACACGGAAAGCAGTTTGCTTTCTTCAATGGAAACGGCGGGTAAGGAACTGGAAAACACCGACCTGAAAGCCAGCATGAAAGATACGGGTATAGGCACACCCGCAACACGGGCAGCCATCATCGAGACGCTGTTTTCCCGCCAGTATATCGTCCGGGAGAAAAAGAACCTTGTTCCGACCGAAAAGGGACTTGCCGTTTACAACATCATCCGGGACAAGAAGATAGCAGACGTTGAAATGACGGGTATGTGGGAAAACACGCTTGCCAAAATAGAAAGCGGGGAAATGAACCCCGATACGTTCCGCAAAGGTATCGAAGTATATGCACGGCAAATCACGGCTGAACTTTTGGACGTTCAGCTTTCTTTCGCTTCGGGTAGTGGTTGTATCTGCCCGAAATGTAAAACAGGGCGCATCCTTTTCTATCCGAAAGTCGCCAAATGTTCCAATGTGGATTGTTCCGTTACCATCTTCCGCAACAAGAGCGACAAGCAGCTAACGGACAAACAGATTACCGAACTGGTGACTACCGGGAAAACCGGGCTAATCAAAGGCTTTAAAAGCAAGAACGGCAAAGTCTTTGACGCTTCACTTGCCTTTGACGAACAGTTTAATGTTACTTTCGTGTTTCCTGAAAAGAAAGGCAAACCGAAGAAATAAGATGGAAATCATTATATTTGCCACAGAAAGTTTCATTATAGATAGATTTATAATTGAAATTTTTGTGGTTGAAGCACCCGGAGGGACACCGGGTGCTTTTTATAAATCTTCTCTACATCACCCTATAAATATACCATTCCCATCTTTTTTTATTTTTTTTTCGCACGTAACTATCTGATACGCAAAAATAGTTACCTCTTTGTAACTGTCTAACGTTTAAGTAACTTCTTTTTTTATACTAAGTGTATTTATATCTTTGCAATCGAAAAAGATACTTAATATATCATGTTTACCGCATTGGTATATTTGTTTGGTGTCTTAACAATACATTATTAACTAATAAAAAAAGAATTATGCACTACACTGGAACTATTTGGCGACCGCCTTACGAAGCATACTCAATGCTCATTCAAGTAACAGCTGGATGTACTCACCATTCCTGCAAATTTTGTACTTTATACGAAGATTTACCTTTCAAATTCAGGCTATCACCAATTGAAGAGGTAAAATCGGATTTAAAGGAAGCAAGTTATTATTATAGACACGCACAAAGGGTGTTTTTCACAGGTGCAAACCCATTTGTGCTTAGTGTGAATAAGCTTAAAACACTTGCGAAAATGGTACATCAATACTTCCCTGCTTGTCAGAGTATAGGATGTTTTGCACGAATTACGGACATTACCCCTAAATCTGTTACAGAATTAAAAGAATTGCGAGAACTCGGATATGATGGAATTACAATCGGAGTTGAAACCGGATATGATGAATCTTTGATTTTCATGAGAAAGGGATTTCTATCAAAGGACATCATTGAGCAATGTAAGAAATTGGAAGAAGCAAATATTACCTATAACTTCTTTTATTTGACAGGAATTTATGGTAGTGGAAAAGGCAAGATTGGTGCAAAGGTAACAGCAGAAATCTTCAACCAGCTTCATCCGCAAATAATTGAATCTTCAATGCTTACAATTTATCCGACTTCGGAACTGTATAAGGAAATACAGGCTGGTAACTGGAAAGAAGAAACTGAAATTGAGAAGTTGGAGGAAATGAAGACTTTGATTGAAAATCTTAAAATTGATGCTCGATTTGTAACGGATGGGGCGTCCAACTTAATTCAGGTTAGAGGCAATTTGAAAACAGATAAACAAAAAATGATTGCTTTTCTAAAACAACAAATAGCAGAGCAAGACGAAGCTTATTTGAGAAGCTATCGTGAAAATCTGCCACATTTATAAAATCTATCTAATGAAAGCAGATATTAGAGTTATAGTAAAAGGTGTTCAACAATATGCTGATTATATTGACGAGATAGTGACTAATGCTATTGGAAAATATTCTATTGTTAATGGTCTGCATATTGTTGAATATCGAGAACTATGTAAAGGTGGACATATCATTGAAAACAAATTGGTAATCAGTAATAAATCTGTTTGTTTATACCGAAGTGGGAGTTTGTTCTCTGAAATGTCTTTCATAAAGGGAGAATGTACGGAATCTGATTATATTAATACAGATGGAGAACTCAATGTAAAAATCAAAACATTGTCTTACCATCCTACAATTAGTGATAACAATATTCATATTGAGTTGAATTATGACTTATTCATAAATAACCAGTTCCTCTCGAATAACTTCCTTACCATATTTATTAATGAAATGGCATTGTAAACTATAATATTATGACTTTATGAAAATAAGAATAATTGATTTATTGAAAACAACTACTTATAATATTAATGTAAGTGTAAACGGCTGGGTACGAACGCATAGACAAAGTAAAAACATTAGTTTCATTGCAATAAATGATGGTTCAACTGTTCATAATCTGCAAATTGTGACTGAACATGAAAAGATAAAAAAAGATTTTCTTAAATTGGTAACTACCGGAAGTGCCATTCGGGTAGATGGTATGTTTGTACTATCTACTGGAAATCAGCAGCATGGAGAAATAATAGCCCAAAATATAGTTTTATATGGCACTGCCGACCCACAGGAATATCCTTTACAAAAGAAAGAACACTCGTTAGATTTTTTGCGGAATATTGCTCATTTACGCTTACGTACAAATACTTTTGGTGCAATATTTCGTATGCGCCATAATATGGCTTTTGCCATACATCGTTATTTCAATGAAAGAGGATTCTTCTATTTCAATACTCCTATAATAACAACATCGGATAGTGAGGGAGCAGGAGAACTCTTTGAAGTCAAAACGGAATTAAAAGATGATTTTTTCGGTTCCCCAGCCAATTTAACAGTTTCGGGACAATTAGAGGGCGAGCTCGGTGCGTTAGCATTGGGGGCGATTTACACCTTTAGCCCGACCTTTAGGGCAGAAAATTCAAATACATTCCGTCATCTTTCCGAATTTTGGATGATTGAACCGGAAGTTGCCTTTAATGATATTAACGACAATATGGATTTGGCAGAGGACTTTTTGAAATATCTAATCCGTTATGCACTTGAAAATTGCGAAAGTGATTTAGCTTTTTTAAATGACAACGTAGATAATGGTTTAATGGATAAATTACATTTCGTTGCAAATAATGAATTTATGCGTTTGCCTTATTCTAAAGCTATAGAGATTTTACAAGAATCCGGGCGTCAGTTTGACTACCCTGTAAAACCGGGAATTGATTTATGTGCTGAACATGAACGTCATTTGGTGGAAGAATATTTTCGCCGCCCTGTGATTGTTACAGATTATCCTAAAGAAATAAAAGCATTCTATATGAAACAGAATGAAGATGGGGAAACAGTTCGTGCAATGGATATATTATTTCCGAAAATTGGGGAAATCATAGGAGGTTCTGAACGGGAAGCCGACTATACAAAATTGTTGCAGCGAATGAAAGAATTGAATATGAATACCGAAAAACTGTGGTGGTATCTTGAATCACGCAAATTTGGCACTGTTCCCCATTCAGGCTTTGGATTGGGTTTTGAGCGGTTGATGCTGTTTATTACAGGCATGACAAACATTCGGGATGTTATTCCGTTTCCACGTACACCCCGAAATGCAAATTTTTGATTATAACGAAATTCAATCATGCAAGATTATATCAATGAAATATTGCATCGAATAAATGAAGAAATGGAGTTGCTTGGCATTGATGAAAATGTCTGCGTGGAGGATGCTTTGCATATGATAGATGTCATACGACCTTTATTCGATAACTTGCGGAGCATGACTGTAAAATATGAATTTCAGAACGAAGAAGAAGAAGAAATTCATTTCTTTAAAGATATAAAGCCAGACATTCTTAGTCGGTATTTATACTTTTACAAAATAACAAGAATTGAGATGAAACGTCCGATTGGCAGTGATGATGTACAACGAGAGTATCTTCATTGCCAATTGGATAATTTGAAATATTTCTTTGACCAAAATCTTGATTTCTACCAATATTATCGTTCGAAAGCAACCCACTTAGATTCTTATTACTTTGTTCGATATAAAGCGAATTTCAGGTTGTGTGTTGATAGCTCATTTTTAGATAAAGACCCAGCCTTTTCTACCGGATATGATTATAAAGTAGCTAAAATTTTGTCGAATGAAATGCTACGAATATATCTCAATAGACAATTACAATTGTTAGACAGGAAAATGCAAATATCTAAAATACGGGCGGCACTTTCTGACTTTAATCTGAAATGGACTGGCTCTAAATCAGATGCAGTAGAGTTTGGATATGGACTTGTTGCTATTGCAACACTCAATAATGGAAATGTGACAATAAAAGAAATCATGGCTTTCATTGAAGCAGCTTTTGATATAGATTTAGGAGATTATTATCGAACATATCTAACTCTCAAAAGCAGAAAGAAAAATCGAACTGCCTTTTTTACATCAGTAATCGAACAACTGTTAAAGCGAATGGAATCGGACGAACTGTAATAAAGATATTTAGTCCACATAAAAACTACCAAGTAATTACCAACTTGGTAGTTTTTGTTTTTATACGATTTAGATATGAAATGTGGCATTTTCGGGTAATAACACCCTGCTTTTGCTACTGAAAAAGAGAAAAATAAATATTCACCAACTTGGTTATACCTTGTAATTTTTATCTTTTGAAACCCGCCATCTTTGCCGCAAATCAATTAGTTAGCGAAATGGAGATAATAACATTTGAGTCAAAAGCCTATAAGGAATTAGACAACAAGATTACCGCTATTGCCGATTATATATTTAATCACACAGAAGCGGAAAGTACCAATGAGGATGAAATTTGGGTGGATAGTTACGAGGTCTGCACATTTCTAAAAATCAGTGACCGGACATTACAACGCTTGCGGGCAGCCGGGACAGTCACTTATTCCAATATCAAGGGACATTATTTCTACAAGATTGGAGAAATAAAACGATTATTGGAAGAACGCCTGATTAAACGAGATAAGGACAGTATTAATGACCTGATAACCAACCACCAGCTATATGTTAAGGAAAGAAGAAATATTAGAAAGGACAAATAATGGGTTATCCGTGTTCAAGCATTACATATCCGGTAATTGGCGGATAGGACGCAATTTCTTAAACCCACTTTATGAGGATAACAAAGCGTCCTGTAACATCTATTTCGACCGCCGAAGTGGTATCTATAAGATGAAAGATTTCGGCAACGACAGTTATAGCGGTGATTGTTTCTTTTTCGTGGGGCAACTTAAAGGGCTGGACTGCAACAACTCAATGGATTTTGTGGAAATACTGGAAACCATAGACCGGGATTTGGGATTGGGACTGGCAACAGGTAATCCGATACCAGTTACCTGTACTTCTTCCCATATAATAAATGATATGCCGGAAGAAACACCTGAAAAGGAAAGCAAACCCTACCAGTTCAGGGAACAGAAATTCCCGCTTGCCGAATTGATGTACTGGCAGCAGTATGGTATTACACCGGAAATATTGGAATTTTATAAGGTGTGTTCCTTACGGGACTTTCAGAGCGTAACAGCGGATGGAACACCGTTCACTTATACTTCATCCGTAACAGAACCGATGTACGGGTATAAGAACAAACGGTACATAAAACTGTACCGTCCGTTCTCGAAAGCCCGTTTCCTCTATGGTGGCAATTTCGGGGAAAACTATTGTTTCGGATTAGAGCAGCTACCCGCAAAGGGTGATACACTGTTTATCACAGGTGGAGAAAAGGATGTCATGTCATTGGCGGCACATGGTTTTCATGCTATCTGCTTCAACAGTGAAACGGTGACTATCCCGCCTACGCTGATTTATAAATTGACGTTCCGTTTTAAGCATATCATCTTATTATATGATACTGACAAGACGGGAAAGGAAAGCGCACGCAAACAGGAAAAGCTGTTGGAAGAATTTGGAATAAGACGGTTACTTCTACCGCTTCCTGGAACAAAAGAGGAAAAAGATATTTCCGATTATTTTAAGGCAGGAAATACCCGTGAAGATTTCCTGAAATTGTTTATCGAATTTTTAGATAACCTATATAGTGATACATTGATTATGCTCAAATCGTGCGAAATAGACTTCAATAATCCCCCGGCAAAAGCGCAGGTAATAATTTCTGCCGGAGATGTTCCGTTAGGGACACAAGGAAACCTGTTTGGTATTACAGGCGGCGAGGGAACAGGAAAGAGTAATTATATAGCTGCCATGTTAGCGGGCTGTATCTGCCAACCGGATAAGGAAATAGATACGCTCGGCATACAGATAGCCGCCAACAGTAAACACAAAGCGGTATTACTCTATGATACGGAGCAGTCCGAAGTACAACTGTTCAAGAATGTAAGTAACCTGTTGACACGTGCCAAGCAACCGAACAAACCGGAAGAACTGAAAGCATTCTGCCTGACGGGTATGTCCCGTAAAGAACGCTTGCACGCTATCGTACAAAGTATGGATAAATTCTATTACCAGTATGGCGGCATCCAGTTGGTAGTTATTGACGGCATCGCCGACCTTGTAAAGAGTGCCAATGATGAAGTGGAAAGTGTGGCAGTGATAGATGAACTATACCGACTGGCAGGAATTTATAATACCTGTATTCTCTGTGTGTTGCATTTCGTACCGAACGGATTAAAACTACGGGGACACTTGGGTAGCGAATTACAGCGTAAAGCGGCTACAATTCTTTCTATCGAAAAAGACGATGAACCTACGCAGTCAGTTGTAAAAGCCCTGAAAGTAAGGGATGGTAGCCCGTTGGACGTTCCTTTGATGCTGTTCGCATGGGATAAAGCAGCCGGGATGCACCTTTACAAAGGAGAAAAGCCACGAGAGGAAAAAGAGAAGCGCAAGGAAAAGGAACTGGTTGGGGTTGCCCGTGACGTGTTCGGCAGGCAGGAACATATAACCTATATAGACCTGTGCGAGCAGATACAACAGATTTTGGACGTGAAAGAACGCACCGCCAAAAGCTATATCCGCTTCATGCGGGAACGGGACATTATCATCAAAGACCCGTCCAACCAAAGTTATTTTATGATTGGTTTAATTTAATCAGACAGCCTTATGTATATAGATAAAGATGATTTTACCGCATGGATGGAACGTATCATGGATAGGTTCGATATGCAGGACAAGAAGATGGACAAAGTTATAAAAGGTCGTAACTGTTTGGATGGCGAAGAACTGCTGGATAATCAGGACTTGTGCCTGCTTCTGAAAGTAGCACCCCGAACACTGACCCGTTATCGGAAAAAGGGAATACTCCCTTTCCTTATGCTGGATGGCAGATGTTATTACCGTGCAACGGACGTACACAAGTTAATCCGGGAGAAAACCGATTAATTTTTTCTTTTCTAATGGCTTTCAATCCTGTTTTGTCGTAAGATAAGGCAGGATTTCTTGTTTTGTATATAGGAGTTTTCAGGGATTTGGCTAACTTTGCAAAAGTTACATAGAAGATAATGGCGATTGAACAGTAACCTGTGATGTTGCCTTTATATATATCATATTCGTTCGCCGAATATCTCACTACGAAAACTGGCACTTTTCAAAATGACGAGATTTTCAGCGCAATGTCTATGCTATGTTTTAACATAGCGTGGGCTTGCCTGTTTCGTCATTTAGGTATGCCAGTACCTCGTAGTGGAGCAGTGTGAGTTCACGCTTCTTTTTTGAGATACTTGCGGACAGTTTGAATAAAGATTATAAACGGGTCACCTGTAAAAATATAAACTGTTTAATGCCTAACAATATGACACTACTGTCCACTAAAAATGGACAAGGTTAAAAATTAAATAAATTCGGTTCACTTGAATCATATCGGTCTTTGACATTTTTGAAATTCGATTTGTCAAACAAGTCACTGAGATGTGTTTTGTCGGTTAGAGAAATTCCGAGGATTTGGAGAACTTCATAGATGCTGCGTTCTAATTTCATATCGTGTTGGATTATTGCTACTAAGCAGTAAGTAATTATCGCACAATAGATTTGTATGCGTACAGCGTTTTCCGATGTTCCCCAAAACTTCTTAATCCTGAGGTGTTGTTTTATCCATTTGAAGAACAGTTCAACACTCCATCTGTTTCGATAAAGCGATGATATTAACTCCGCGGAAGCGTCAAGATTGTTCGTCAGGAATATGTACCGGGTACCGTCTTCAGGGTCTTCAACAACGAGTTTTCTAAGTTCCTCGGGATAATCCTTAGAACTTTTATAAACCGTAAAACACCCGATTACATCCGAAACTACACCTTCCGGCAATCTTCGTTTCCAGGTTTTAGGCTTGATCCGTACGTTTGTTTTGGCTCGTACAACGAAGAAAGCACCTATACGATTTATTGTATTAAGGTTGCTGAAATCGTTATATCCGCGGTCGAATATGTAGTGCGCTCCAGATTCGTATGGTATCTCAGGCATAGCCTTTGAATCGTGAATGTTGGCAGGTGTAATATGCACAAATGCAGGTACTTCCGCTTCAACATCATAGAGCGTATGCAACTTTATTCCGCCTTTGTGTTTGCGAAATTTAGCCCATTCAAACACCGACAGGCACAAATCAACCGTTGTAGAGTCAAATGCGTAAACATGACCGTCAAGTTCGAATATTTTATTGATTCTACGCTTGCGGGCCTCGGCAATCATGAATGTTGCATACTCTTCGAAGATGCGGTAGTTACGTTGCTCATTAGCCTTACTAAGATTGCTCCGAGTTACAGACTTCCCGATTCCGAGATGGTAAAGTTTTCCAGCATGAGCTTCCATAGCCACAATCAAATCTCTAAGACTATCTCGATTGGATAGCTGACCGAACATCATCGTAAGCAGCTGATTCCAACAGGTATAGCTCTTGATATACTTATCGCCTTCATACTTTGTAACGATACGATTGAATTTACTTCGGTCAAGGAACTTAACTAATTGGGCAAAAATATATGGGTCTTTATGCATAACGGTCTGAAAATTACCACAAAAGTAAATTCAAATCCGTTCTCCCAAAAATCTCCTATAACAAATTGAATTTCAATAATTTCAAAGAACTTCTATGATTTTTTAGTGGACACTAATGACAATATGAAACAAATTAAAGCGCATATCGCTGTGTCTCTCGATGGTTTTATCGCAACATCGGACAATGAACTGGACTGGATTACTTCAAATGTAAAATCGCTTATTGGAAAAGAATACGAAACAGCTACTTGCTTGCTGATGGGAGCTAATACTTATACCTATTTATTTGAGCATTGGGGTGGATGGTTATATAAAAGTAAACGTACTTTTGTAGTTTCCCACCACGATGCAAATGTTACGCCGGATTGTGGAGTGGAATTTCTTATAGATACTCCACTTCGGAAAGTACATGAAATGAAAAGTGATAATGATATGCTGTTAGTCGGTGGTGGTAAACTTTTGACTACACTTATTCAAGCGGGACTGCTGGATAGTCTGACCCTTTACACTATTCCTGTTATGCTTGGTAAAGGTATCAGTTTCATAGGTGAAACTTTTGGCTCAAATTGGTATTTGGAGAGTTCTAAAATTATAGATAACAATATTTTGTTATCCTCATATAAATATGTGAATGCAAGATGATAAAAGGGAGAGTATAGAACATTGAAGTTCTATACTTTCTTCTGTTTTTCCGTTTTTTGACGGTGTTCTAAAATTTCATCGGAATGTTCCAAAGCCCATTGAATAATACCATCTAAGGGCGACATTAAACTTTTTCCAAGCGATGTAAGACTGTATTCCACTTTTGGTGGTATTTCCGGGTACAGTTTACGATTCACTAACTTATCGGCTTCTAATTTCTTTAATGCTGTAGCAAGCATCTTTTGTGACACATTCGGAGTGTTTCTTAATAGTTCATTGAAGCGCAAAGTTCCCTTCTGATGCAAAAGAAACAATATGCGTAACGACCATTTATCTCCGAAACGGTCAATTATTCCACAGGCAGGACAAATAGCTTCTCTATAATGAGTATCATCCATCTTTTTTTCTTATTTAATTCATTATCAATCAATAATAGTTACCTCTACGTTACTATCTTACTTAATGGTAAGTTCTTTTTTTATACTAAGTATCTTAGTAACTTTGTTCGCACAAAAGTAACTAAATATATTGAATATACAAAGTTTTCGGTCTTTCTAAATATTTAGCAAGGACTGAAACTTATAAAAATTAAGAGTATGGAAATAGAGAAAATGCACTTTGACGGTCAAATTTGGCGACCACCCTATGAAGCAAGTTCGCAACTGTTACAGGTAACAGCAGGATGTACTTATCATAAATGCAAATTTTGTAGCCTGTATCATGGAACTAAGTTTAGATTATCCCCTGTTTCGGAAGTTGAATCAGACTTGAAAATAATTCAGGAATACCAGCCTAAGGCAAGGCGTGTCTTTCTGACTGGTGCCAATCCTTTTGCTTTGAGCTATAACAGATTGTTGGATTTGGGGTTATTGATTCGGAAGTATCTCCCTTATTGCGAAACAATAGGAACATTTTCCCGCATAGCAGACATTAAATCCAAGAGTGTAGAAGAGCTGAAGAACTTGCGTCATTTAAAGTTTGACAGTATTAGTATTGGTACGGAATCGGGAGATGATGAAACTTTGTCAAGAATGAATAAGGGTAATACGGCAGCAGATATATTGGAACAGTGCAGAAAGCTGGAAGAAGCCAATATTCGTTATAATTTGGTTTATCTGACAGGGCTTGCGGGAAAGGGGAAAGGACAGCAGAATGCAATCCATACGGCTGAAATATTTAATCAGCTACATCCTTTTACTATAAACTTCGTTTCTTTGACCGTATTTCCCGAATCGGAACTTTATCAGGAAATACAAGAGGGTAAATTTATTGAGGCATCGGAGCGGGAACGTCTGTTGGAGTTGAGAACCTTTATTTCTGCCCTTAGCATAAGGACAACTTTATTGGGAAATACAGTTTCAAATACAATACCTTTTGTAGGTATGATTCCCGATGATAAAGTCCGAATATTGAATGAACTGGATGCTGCAATCCGTCAAAGTACTGAAATAGAATTAAAGCAGTATAGAAACGGTATAAGGTCATTATAAAAGCAGAGAGAAACGGGGGTAATTTCCCTGTTTCTCTCTTTCTATGGCATGATGACATTATAATATAGTTACTATCTCATCAATGCTTTTGCGGGCTGTTGGATTGTACTTGGAATCCACTGGATAACCTATAGGAATTATTGCAACCGGATGAATATTAGCAGATAATCCCAAGCTATGTTTGCATTCATCTATATCGAAATTGCAAACCCAACAAGTTCCTAACCCTTGTTCCGTTGCTGCCAAACAGATATGTTCCGTAGTGATAGCAGCATCAATATCTGCATGATTTTTATTATCATACTGACGTGTCCATGCAACCGAATCATTAGCACATACAATGATATATAAGGGGGCTTCCACAAACCATTTGGCAGGGTAAACCTTTTGCAGCTTTTTTTTCTGCAATTCACTTTGTATCACTATAAATTGCCACGGCTGTTTGTTTACGGCAGACGGTGCATACCGGGCGCATTCAAGAATATAATCCAACTTTTCTTTCTCTACTTCTTGGGAAGTATAGCTTCTTACGGAATAACGCTTTTTTGTTAATTCTAAAAAATCCATGATGTATAATATTAATTGAGTTAAAAATAAATCGTTATGTCTTATAACTGTATTATTTGTCCTGTACTGATATAATTTATTTTTTCGTCAGCAATACCTTTCATTCCATTTGCTCAATTTTGAAACCTGCTTTACTTATCAGTTCTACTACATCATCTGCTGCCAGCTTATCGGAAGCTACAGTCAGTGGACGGTTGGAATCAGATAAATCTAAATTCCATTCTTCTCTACTTATTTTGCCTTGCAATATTTCTTCTATCTTGACAAGACAACCCTCACACTTTGCATTCGTTTTAAAAATCATTGTACGTATTTGAATTGATTATTAAGTTGTTATATCCTTTTCCTTTTTAAACGTAAGCTATTTAGTACGACAGACACAGAGCTAAATACCATTGCAGCACTTGCCCACATCGGATTTAAAAGAAATCCGTTTATTGAATAAAATATGCCTGCCGCAATGGGAATACCAATCAAGTTATAAATAAACGCCCAAAACAAATTCTGATAAATTGTTTTTATCGTCAATTGCGATAGCCGGATGGTTTCCGGTATTTTCAGTAAATCGGATGAGAGTATGGTCGCCATTGCCGTATCTACAGCAATATCACTGCCTTGCCCCATTGCTATGCTTAAATTCGCTTGTGCTAAAGCCGCACTATCATTAATTCCGTCACCCACCATGCCTACTTTTTTCCCATTCGCTTGCAATTCTTTTATGAATTGAGCTTTTTCGTTCGGCAACACTCCGGCTTTATAATGGTTTATTCCTACCTTTCGAGATATGGCTTGTGCTGAATTTGCATTATCTCCTGTCAACATATACACTTCAACACCCATTTCCTGTAGTTGTGATATGGCTTGCGCCGAAGTTTGTTTAATTTCATCGGTTAGGGCTATAGCTGCAATAGCTTGTGTGGAATCAGCAAACCATACCAATGTTTTAGCTTCCTGTGTCCATTTGTTTGCCAATTCCTGCAAATGACTGGCTATCGTAATATGGTTATCATTCAATAATGACAGGTTGCCTACGTAATAAGTCTGACTGCCTACTATACCTTTTACACCTTTTCCCGGAACGTTTTCAAACTTATCAATGGAAATCTCTTTTTCATTTTGCAAAGTATTGACTACGGCATCCGAAAGAGGATGTTCCGATAGCTTCTCTAAACTGTACAGTATTTTTCGGCTATGTTCAAAGCCGTTTTCCCATAGGCTTTCAACGACTATCGGATGCCCTGATGTGATAGTTCCGGTTTTATCAAGAATTATCGTATCTATCTTTTGGGCAATCTCCAAGCTTTGGGCATCTTTAATTAAAATCCCTTTTTCAGCACCTTTTCCAATGCCTACCATAATGGCAGTGGGAGTAGCCAAGCCTAATGCACAAGGGCAGGCAATTATCAATACAGTGACCATTGCCAACAATCCATTGGTGAAGCCGTTCGTTGGTGCTAAAAATATCCATGCAATAAAAGCAATAATCGAAATGCTGATAATAGCCGGGACAAAGAATCGGGCTATTCTATCCACTAACTTTTGAACGGGAGCTTTGCTGCCTTGCGCATCCTGCACCATGCGGATGATTTGTGCCAGCATCGTGTCAGAACCTATTTTATCGGCAATAAACCGGAATGTCCCTTTTTGATTGATGGTTCCGGCAAATACCTTTTCGCCGGATTGCTTGTGCAGGGGAACAGGCTCGCCATTCAACATACTTTCATCCACGTATGATTCTCCTGTAACAACCATGCCATCTACTGCAATGCGTTCTCCGGGTTTAACAAGAATTGTATCACCTTTTTGTACGGCTGTTATCGGAACGGTACGTTCATCAGAATCTACGATAATAGTTACCGTCTTAGGTTGCAGCCCGATTAACTTTTTTATGCTAGTTGAAGTGTTTTGCTTCGTGCGCTCTTCGAGTAATCGTCCCAATAAGATAAATGCAATGATAACACTTGCCGCTTCAAAATAAATATGCGGTTCAATCCCTCTTGACAACCAAAAATCAGGAAACAGCAGATTAAAAACACTGAATGTATAGGCTATTCCGGTACTAACAGCTACAAGGGTGTCCATATTGGAAGTGCCATGCTTTAATTGCCGCCACGCATTGATATAAAATTCACGTCCCAAACCGAAAACCACAGGCGTGGCGAGAATCCAAAGTACATATTTTAAAGAGGATATATCTTCAAAAAACATACTAATAACCATAATTGGGAGAGATAACAGCAGGGCTGCCACTGTACGCCTTTTTATCTTCCGGTATCTTGTCAAGCGAATTTCTTCCGCTTTATCGGCTGCGTCTTCACCGGTATCAACCAGTAAATCATATCCTGCATCTTGTACGGCAGCTTGCAGCGTTGCATCGGAACATACTTCCGGATTATATTCTACCTGTGCTACCGCAGTCGCATAATTCACTGTTGCCTGATATACTCCCGGCAAACCATTTAATGTTTTATCCACACGAGCCGCACATGAAGCGCAACTCATACCCAAAAACGGATATGTATTTTTTATGTTCTTACCTTTTTCCATATTGATGATTTTTATATGTTGCAAAGGTAGGGGGCTTTTATCTTCCGGCTCTTACATAATTATGGATATGATTTATATCATTCAGACTTCATCCAAAGGTTTCAGTTTGTGTTCTTTTAAACGCTTGAACTGGCTTGGAGAAATGCCAGTCATATTACGGAATTGTGTACTTAAATGTGCTGCGCTTGAGTAATTAAGTTTATCGGCAATTTCGCTAATGGATAATTCATCATACACCAACAGCTCCTTTATACGTTCTATTTTCTGAATAATGTAGTATTTTTCTATACTTATGCCATTCACTTCAGAAAACAACTTGCTAAGGAAACTGTAATCGTGATGGCACTTATCCGTAAGATAATCAGACAGGCTTGTCTTGGACGAATTATCGTTATAATGCACTAATTCAATCACCGCAACTTTTATTTGTTCGATAATCCGAATCCGTTTATCATCTATCAACTCAAATCCGTATGCTTCAAGAACAGGCTTTATGGTAGCACGTTCCTCTGCATTTATTGGTTCTTGCAAAATAGCTGTCCCCAGTTCAACACTAAGTGGAGTAAAACCCATTCTTTTCAGTGCTTCTGTTACAACCATAATGCAACGGTTACAAACCATATTCTTAATGTGAATAGTATTGCTTTTCATCATATATTCATCGTTTCTGCAAAGTTAATAACAATACACTGCTTATCGTTTGGCAAGCTCTGAATATTCTCAATATTTAAGGCTTGCAATTTATTGATAGCGTTTATTGTTTCTTCATTTTTGCAAATTTACGAATCGGGTAGTGCAACCTAATTGCAAAGTTGAGTAACCTAAAACTGGAGTATTTATATTAGGACTTTTTTATGCATAGAAAAAGTGGCTATGTTTTTACATAGTAAGATAGCCTGTTAATATTTTGAGATGTTGTATCTTTGTGAAAAAATTAATATAATGGGAAAAGGAGATAGAAAGACTCGTAAAGGAAAAAGATTTGTTGGCTCTAGCAGAAAGAGAACTAAACTTAATTGTTACGGGATAAATAAAAAGGAACAAAAAAAAATAATAGACTACCAGCAAGAAGCCGCTTATGCAATAAAACATAATATTGTTCCATATGGTGATATATTTGATTTTGAAGGTACTCCTCATGAAAAACAATATAAAGTTTTATATCTTTTTTGTAGAGAGAACCTAAATATTCACTACAGAAGAAAAAGTATATCACACACTTCATTCTTGTTTTCCAATGATTTTAGTATAAATGCGAAAGCACGGAAAAAAAACAATCAAAATGTAATCCTTATTAATATTGGACTAATTCAAAACTGCATAGATAAATATTTATATAATTATGCCTTGAATGATTTTATAACATCTAAAGAACCTTATTTAGTTGATAGGTTTGATAGTTCTCTAAGTTATTTGGCATTTCAAATAAATACTCAATTTACTTATTATCATGAATTAGCTCATTTATTTCAATTTTCAACTATTTCGAAAGAACAAGAGTTGCAAGAAATAGGTGGCGATGATAAATTTGATATTATAAAACATAAATTAGAAATTAATGCAGATACATATTCATCTATATGTATTTCAACCCATATATATCAGTATATTAATAAAACTTTTGGTAATGATATTAATCAAGATTTTGCCTCTAAAACAATAACTATATTTGGAGTATGTCTTTTAGAATACATTATAAATTTTACGAGTGAGTATGATTTGTATTTTGATAAATACTCCCATCCTCACCCTTTAATAAGATTGTTGAACATTATCTTAAATATAACTAATCATTTCTCCCATATTCCTATATGGAGAGAGAAAGGAATTATACTTAATGTAAATTCTCTTTTTAGAGATATTATTGATTTTCATAAAGAGTTAGAAGACAATAAAGTATTTAAATCAGGTTTTTCAAACTTTATTTCCCAATATATTGTGAATATGGAAAAAATTGTATCATATACCTCTAAGATAATCCATTGGGATAATAGTGAATTTACTGATGCTATGTCTATTTGGAACAAACATGTAGAGACGTTAGATTAACAATTAGGTGTAAGGTGCAAGTATATATCTATATATATAGCTTGCACCTTACACCTAAGCTGAAATATTTATATTCAGACATTTGCCTAATTCAAAAAGAAGCAGTATCTTTGAACCGAAGTTTTAGGCAGACAATGAGTAGCCAAAGGACGACAGATAAACGTCTTTTTTGAAACCTAAATTGTACCCCCTAAGGCATTGGCATATTGATAAAAAGTTGAATTAAAGCGACATAAGGAGATAGGTTCATTACCCTGTCTCTCCGCTGGAAAGAATTGCAAAACAAAGAAAAATCCCTGTAAATTAATACTTTACGGGGATTTTTTGTTTTTGCTGCATAGCAAAAATAAGCATATTTTTTCATTAGAAAGTTCGGGAGCATTTATGCCCTCATGCCCTCACTGTATGTATAATGGGTTTATTATGAATGACTTATATGATA
>OBAO01000383.1_pt1 | contig 51251 bp, 47 predicted proteins | sample 1517541 | NCBI WGS metagenome assembly OBAO01 (sample SAMN04571698, study PRJEB22368) | human gut metagenome | biome: human gut; material: stool | host: Homo sapiens | place: Luxembourg | collected 2012-08-10
GATAACGGGTCGGATCACACAGAACACGAATTGGGTTGTCCTTGGAATATTGTGCAATAATACTTTTTTCTTGCTCCGTATATTCCAGATTCTTAGTTTCTATGCTTTCATAATTTTTATTATAAAGCGTTGTTTTCCAGTCACCCTCAACTGCATTCATCTGATCGATCGCATAATTGATCTCATTCAGCAATTCTGTATTGCCCTTTTTAACAATGACATAGAAATCGCTGCTGCCAAATTTATCCACGATTCGCTCATTGTTTGTTTTTCTCAGAGAACTGGTAACAATCGCATCAACTTTTTCGCTCTGAAGGGCTTCCTCCATTTCTGCGGTCGTATCAAAATAAGATGGAACATATGTAAATCCTTTGTTGTCTGCAAAATCCGCAAACTCTTCATTCCGGGTGTTTCCGTTCAAAAGCGCCACACGCATACCGTTGTAAGTGCTGTAATTGCCGTCCACAATCGTGCTGTTGTCACTGCGGACGGTCAAAATCCCATTATTCGTTCCGATCGGACGTGAAAAATCAAACTTTTCTTCTCTGTCCGGTGTTTTGCGGGCAGATGTTACCATGTCGATCTCGCCATCTTCAAGCATCTGCTGCATATCATCCCAGCTCTTATCATATCCGACATATTCGTAATCTACATCCCAATAACGGGCCATCAGCCGAAGAAAATCATAGCCATACCCACTGCGGTTGCCTTCTTCATCCATCACATGATAACCATCCATGGCAAAGAAACCGACTTTGACAGTTTCATGCTGCGAACTGTCCTCGGCTGCATATGCAGTCTGGGGAGAAAATATCATACACACGCATACAAAAACCAGTAATACTGCCACATATTTCTTTGCTCTCGAAATCATATTAAATCTCCTGTCTGTCAAATATATTTCTCTATATACCCCCTTCGGTTTTATTTAGGCTCTTTACCATCTTTAATACGGTATTGACATACTCCCACGGTTAAAACCGTTGGCTTTCCCGCCCGACTTTTGTAAAATATATCACATCCGCATCTTCCAAAACAGACTGTATCGTAGAGTGAGCCTCCGTAGAAATATCAAGCTCCGTTAATGCCGCCCCTAATTTTTTTGAATAGCTCTCGAGTCGAGCCAACATAACCGGTATAGCCTTCACGCAGCGAAGCTGTTGGAATAAATGCGACTTTCTTGTTATCAATTTCTTCTTTTATCAAACTTCCTACACTTGAAAAGTGCGAACATAAAAACAGTTTCATCTAAATTTTCCTTTATAACCTTCAATTTGCACCTATTTCTTAAACAGCTCAGAATGTGAACCAAGCCGATAAAGCATTAAAACAAGCACATCTCCACGAATTTCATAAATAAGCAGCCAATCCGGTTCAATGTGACATTCCCGAGTACCTTTGTAGTTTCCTGTGAGATCGTGATCTCGGTATTTTGCATCCAACGTACCGCCATTCGCCAGAATATCGATTACCTCAAACAGTTTATCCAGATTCTTGTTTTGCTTCTTTGCAAGCTTCAAATCCTTTTTAAACTGAGTGGTAAACTGCACATCATATTTCATACTTCAAGTGCCGCCTTCAAAGCATCCATACTGGAATACCTCGGTGCAGAAGGATCAGACATCATTTTCCGTCCTTCCTCAATCGTAGCAGCTGTTGTTTCATTCGGCACATCCAATTTCAATTCAAAAGGAATGCCATGTTCACGGATAGCGGTTCTCAGGAACATATTTACAGCAGTTGTCATATTCAGACCGAGTTCATTGAAAATTTCTTCTGCCTGATCTTTGATAGCTTTATCTGTTCTGATATTCAAATTTGTTGTTGCCATATAGAACACCTCCATTCAAATATAGTATATTCAAAAATTCGGTTTGTGTCAACACATTGTCATTATATAAGTTGTAAATTTTCTGGTGAAATTGAAAACCATTTGCTGTTTTGACTTTGCTTCCTGCTGACGAGATTCTTCATAGACCTCTTCAACTATGATCTGAATGCGATCTGATTCAATCCGAAACATACCGTAATTCGAATTCTATTTTAAAGCGTAATAATGGAGTCCTTTACTATGATTGCACCAATTACTACTTTGAAATTGAACAAGAAGATGGTGTTAAAAAATACGGAAAAAGTAAAGAACATCGCCCGAATCCGATTGTGCAGATGGGTCTTTTTACGGATGGAGATGGAATTCCACTCGCATTTAATCTATTTCCCGGAAGCCAAAACGAGCAGACATCATTAAAACCACTGGAGGAAAAAATAATCACTGAGTTTGGTTGTAAAAAATTTATTTTCTGCTCGGATGCGGGGCTTGGATCCGAAAATAATCGACTTTTAAATCATACGAAAAATCGTGCCTATATCGTAACTCAGTCTATAAAAAAGCTTTCTGAAGAATATCGAGCGTCAGCCTTGAACAAAAAGGGATTTCAACGAATTTCAGATGATTCATTGGTAGATTTGGATAAGCTGACAGAAGACGATAAAAATGAACTCTTTTATAAGTAAGAACCTTACAGTTCTAAGAAGCTGGAGCAACGATTGCTGATTACATACTCGCCTAAATATGCCGCTTACCAAAAAGAAATCCGAGAAAAACAGATTGAACGAGCACAAGCAATGCTTTCAAATGGTAAACATAAGAAAAATCGAAAAAATCCAAATGATCCGGCAAGATTTATCGACAGCGAAGCTGTTACAAAGGATGGAGAGGTCGCAGATATTCTATATTTTCTGGATGAAGAAAAGATTGCACAGGAAGCTACATATGATGGTCTCTATGCGGTCTGTACAGATCTTTTTGATGATAAACCTGAATCTATTTTAAAAGTTAGCGAAAGCAGATGGCAGATAGAAGCATGTTTTCGTATCATGAAAACAGACTTTTCAGCAAGACCTGTTTATGTACAACGCGAGGATCGAATCCAAGCACACTTTCTTGTTTGTTTTCTGGCATTACTCATTTATCGTTTATTGGAGAAAAAACTAGAAAAAAAGTATACTTGTGAAAATATTCTAACAACCTTAAGAAATTATGAATTCGCTGATATACAGGGTCAGGGCTTTATGCCTATTTATGAATCCAATTCGATTACAGATGCTTTGTATAAAATATGCGGATTTGAGACAGATTACGAATTCATTACTAAGCGAAAAATGAAAGAAATCCAGAAACTCAGTAAACAGCCACCTATAAAATCGTAAAAAATTTTTGTAGACCTGCTCTATGGAAAAAAAGACTATATAGTAAAACGAAAAAGCACTACTCGGAAAGCTATGTAAAACAAGCCTTCCAGCGGTGTTTTGCTCAATTTTACTGTCAAAGATGGGATTATACTATCTCCCTACATATCCTTCAACAATATAAAGCCAAGGGGACAGGAAAAAAGCCATTTTACCTGTCCCCCTGGTTCTGAACGCTATCAAATATAGAATATTGGTTCTGTTTTGTCAAATCCCACTTACAGTAAACTCCTCTAAAAGATATAGGATTTTGTTATGAAATTCTTTGCTAATCCATCCTTACCACACGATTAAACTTCTCTGCACCTGTCATTCTATGTGAAACCATAATTACTGTTTTTTTCTTCATAAATATGCTCATCGCTTCAAGTACTGCATTTTCACTATATGTATCTAATGCCGATGAAGGTTCATCCATCAAAACAATAGGTGCTTCTTTCATAAATGCTCTTGCAATTGATATTCTTTGACGCTGACCACCAGACAGATTTGTCCCACCCGCAGCTACCTTAGTGTTATAACCTTCTGGCAAATCTTTGATAAATTCATCAGCATGTGCTTTTTTCGCTGCACTGACAATCACATCCATTACTGGAGCAGTCTCCTCATTCCAGCCAAATGCAATATTTTCAGCAATTGTTCCCTCAAATAAATAACTATCCTGCGGAACATATGTAATAACATTTCTTAATTCAGCCAGTGAATATTCATTTATATCTTTACCAAGTATTTTAATTTTTCCATTTTCAACAGGATAAAATCCTTGAATTAACTTAAGCAATGTACTCTTTCCACATCCGGATTCGCCGGTTATCATAACTTTCTCACCTACACTTATCTGCATCTTTTTAGAATTTAACTGAGCACGCATTTTACTCTTATCTCTTGATTCATCATTTTCATTATAAGAAAAATGTAAATTAGATATATCAATAGCCATATCTCTTTCGTTTTGTACATTAATATTTTTTCTCTCAAGACCATTTCCTGCATTAAACCATGTTATTTCTTCTTCCATTTCTGATTCCATGAAATCAAATACATGACCAGCACGAACAAGTGATGTTGTCAATGCAGCTATAGAGCTCCCGAGTCTTTGCATCGCATTACTCACCCCCATCTGCAACGTAACCACAGCCATAACCGTACCATAATCAACTCTTCCTTCTGAAACAAGCCATGCCCCCACAATAATCGTTCCAAAACTTCCAATGATGCCTAACAGAAATGCAACTATCTCAAATAATGCCTCCATTTTAACTCTATCTTTTTCTGATTGGGATGATGCTTCATTTTCCTCATAAAAATAATTTAATACAACCTTAGTTCCGGAATTCATTTTCAATGTAACAAAACCTGATATAATATCGCTTAATAACATGGACAATTTGGTTGATTTCTTTTGAACCTTTTTCGCATATTTCTTAATAGATTGATTAATCTTAATAGAAACAAAAGCTGTCAATGCACTAATAATTAATGATATACACGTCAGCATTCGATTATAAAAGTACATAGTAATAATAGAAGAAACTACTATTACAATCTTTCCCAACACCCAATAGATATGCGAAAACCAGGAATCTTTCAGAGAATTAGCATCCCAGTTCAATGTCTTTATTGCGTCTGCACTATGTGTATCATTAAAGAAATACATATTCATGTTCAACAATTTCTCATACAGCTTCAACTTCAATTCATAAACCATTTTACGAACCAATCTGATTTGAAAATACCGAAGATAAGGAAATAAACACTTTAATATTACAATGAATACGCATATAACCACTGCTGTACGAAATAACTGCATGTTCTGAAATTCAATAGCATTGAGAGTCTTTTTTGTCACATACGAATAAAGTATCTGCAAAGACGATTCCATTATCAATGTTGTTATTAGAATAAACCAGTAAGCAAATCTATATTTTCCCATATAGGATAAGAATCTTTTTAAATCTTTCATGGCAATTATTCTATCTCCTCTCGACTGTAATCCTGATACATCTGATAATATCTTCCCGGCTGATTTAGTAACTCCTTATGCGTTCCTTGTTCTACAATTCTGCCATGATCTAATACATAAATCCTGTCATAATTCTTAATGGTATTAAGTCTATGTGCAACGGCAATAACTGTATGATTCCTTGCCACTTCATCAAATGTATTACAAATGGTATTTTCCGTTTCTAAGTCGAGGGCAGATGTTGGTTCATCGAGCAAAAAAATCGGTGCATTTTTCACTATGGCTCTCGCAATAGTAAGTCTTTGTCTTTGCCCTCCTGACAGATTATTTCCTTTTTCCGTAAGAACTGTATCTATACCTTCTGGCAACGCTTTAATAAATTCCTCACAACCAGACATTTTAAGTGCCTTTATTATTTTCTCGTTACTGACATCAGGATTACCAATCCGAATATTATCCTCAATAGACATAGGAAACAATGTGGATTCCTGTGAAATAAGTGCCAATTTCTTACGAATTTCATTTGATGTAAAATTGTAATAATCTATCCCCTCAAAGAATATTCCACCATTTTTGCTTGATATTTGTCTTGAAATCAGTTTTATGATTGTGCTTTTCCCACTTCCACTTTCTCCTACAAAAGCTATTCTTTCTCCTTTTTTCACATCAAAACTCACATTATCTAAAACTTTTTCGTCCCCATATCCAAATGTAACATCATTAAAGCTGATTAACGGAAAATCTGTTATCATTTCGTCACTCTTCATACCAGCTGACAGCTCTTCCTCAGGCAGAATATCAATAACGTCAAACACTCTCGAAACAGATACCAAGGCAGTCTGTGAACGTACAACCAACTGATAACAGCCTGATAACGGCTCTATCAATTTTTTAATTATACTTATATATGCAATTAACACGCCCATAGTGATTGCATTTCTAAATACCAGTACACCGCCAACACAAATGGCAAGTGCCATAGGGACTTCCTGTATTGCTCTTGATATTGGCTCCAGATTATACTGATCCAAATCCGTTTCATTAGATGTTTTAAATGTTTTGTAAAGAGCGTTTTCATACCGATTCATCATTTTTTTTTGAATATTATATGACTTTATTATTTCTGCCCCTGCAAATGCCTCATCCACATTATTATTAGTAAGCCCCAGTTCTTTTACATACTGAGACTGACGAAGTTTTATCGGCTTTAGCAGCTTTACATTTAACGGCACCATAATGGCCAGCGGAAATAAACATATCATTGCCAATGGAGCATTCATAGAAATCAGATATACTGAATATACAACTGTAAGAATTGGCACATACAGGCAGTCTTTAAAATAACCAGACATGAAACCTGCAAGACCTTCTATATCTTCAGTCATTCGCTCCATAAGATCTCCATAATTACATTGATTGATATATTCCGGTGAGGCATTTATCAATGAATTCACAGCATGATTCCTAAAATCCTTTAACAATCCAGCACCGACAAAACCTGTCATTGCAACTAACATATAATTTGATACAATACCAACACATATCACAATTATTATTTTCAAAATAATATACTGGATTTCCTGCATCATATTACCCTTAGAAATGATATCTATTATTTCCCTTAATATATCGATAACCATAACTGTAGATATTGATGCAGTTACACTTGAAATAGCCGCTGCTATCATTTGTATCCAATATTTTTTACTGTACACTAACAGCCTTTTCATATAGACATTCTCCTCCATTTCTTTTATACTATATACAATTATAACTTGCGCAAAATATTCTTTCAATGTCATTTGCGTAGCATATTTTTATACTTTTTACAATTTTAAATTGCAGATAATATATTTTTGAAGGGAGATTTATATGCCTCAGACCGATAGACATAAAGAAAGAGAAATTCCAATAGAATTTGATTTTTATAATACACTGGAATCATTACCAATGAATAACAGATGTACTATCATTATGGTTTCTTGTGGAAATGCAACTATCAAAATCAATAATCATATTCAAACAGTTACATCTCCAGCTATACTATGTATATCCCAATATGACAATTTTCAATGCCTGGAGCATACACATTTAAGTGCCAAGGCATTTCACTTTGATCCATGGTACATAAAAGCATGTTTAAAATTTGAAAATCTTGAAGATTCGATTCCAATTGATGAAAAATATGTTTACGATAGAAATATGCTATATATGTTTACAAAGCATCATGGAAATTTTCAAGGCATTTTTTACTTAACACCTCAACAATATGTTCACATTAATGAACTTATGCTTATGATTGGTGCTGAGACATACGCACAAAGCGATGATTACTGGACTTGCCGTATCAGAAGAATGCTGCGCCAGACACTGGTCAGTTGGAAAAGTAAATTCCAGTTCCAGTAGGTCATAACCGGAACTTACCATTGCAAAAACAGTGGTGGAAGTAACTCTTCCAAATCTTTCCCCAACCGGTTGAATTCTGGTCAGTAATCAATTAAAATATAGTTACTTTTCCTGAGATGCAGGATAAGGCAACGCTGAGGAGCGACCCGAGCGGCATCCAGGGTTACACATTTTGCCGGGGACAAGCATCAGATGTTCCCATAACCACGGGGTGGAATTTAATCTTGCAAAAAAAGAAAGATGAATTCGACCTCCGCTTAAAGTGCGCCTTTTTTCAGCGTGAAGCTTGATCTGAGATTATCTTATCATGCTCCAGCAACTGGTTCAATCTATTTGGTTTTGTAAGTTCCAGTTTGGAATCGTAAATTCCGTTAAATCAGAGAATTATTTGTATACCGGAATTTAGTCTTGCAAGAACTTTTAAGAACAGGGATTTACTTTTGCAAACTGGAAGTCAATTTACCAATTCACCTGCGCCAGACACTTAATTGTATTTTTGACATATATGTAGACCAATGTAAATTAAAGTTTTACGAATTATCTGAGAATACTAATCCGGTTACAACCTGCACTGATTACATTCATGACAACTATCAGAACGATATTACATTAGGTTCCCTATGTGAACTCGTACACTTGAATCGAACCACACTTAACCAGCGTTTTAAGCAACAGTTAAATTGTACATGTATAGAATACCTGCTTCACTATCGCCTTAAGATATCACAAGAATTGCTATCTAACACCAATCTCAAGATTGATGATATTGCTACTCAATGTGGTTTTAAGTATAGTTCTTACTTCAACCGGCAATTTACAAAATGCCTTGGAATCACACCTTCTGAATTTAGAAAGAATCCTACAGGGTATAGCATGTTTGAAGGTGGAAAGATTAGTAAACTATGAACATATCGTCTCATCACATCTTATGATTAGATAAGATAGGTATAATTCTAATAAGTCTTAATACCCTCAGTCTCATTACCTTGTCCTTTTTACGCTTCCTATCAGTAAGATAGACACACGATGCTATTTATCCACAATCAAATCATACCAAAGTGCTTAAATGCCTGCATGATTGCCTCTTCCTTCTCGGGTGTACACTGTGGCTGTCTCGCATTCTCCGACTTTGATAAGTTATAATTTTCACCTACATCCAGTCCACATTTCTTCTTGATCTGCGCGATATACAATGAAGAAACCTTAAGTCCTTCATGTAAACCATCTACCAACAGATAATCGTCTTTCTTAACCTGCCTGTACTCGTTCCTTGTACCATGAACCTTTTCTGTCCGTCTTCTGCCATAGGAGATTTTACCGCTATAAACCGGATTCTGTATAATCCTTCTGATAAGAGCAGCATCAAATAATGGATTTTTGCCATTCTGTCTGGCTATCTTATGAATTCCATGATTTTCTAAATACTTAGCAATTCCATTCGCTCCCAGATCTGTATTTACATATTGGTCAAATATCGTTCTGATAGCTACTGCCTCTTCCTCATTCACTACCAATTTTCCATCAATGAGGGCATATCCATATGGTGCAAAACCACCATTCCATTTACCTTCCCTGGCTTTCTGCATCCTGCCTTCCATTGTCTGAACACGGATGTTCTCACGTTCAATCTCTGCCACTGCTGACAGAACAGATATCATAAGTTTCCCGGCATCTTTAGATGAATCTATTCCATCCTCTACACAAATCAAATTCACACCAAAATCCTGCATCACTTGTAATGTTGCAAGGACATCTGCCGCATTTCTTCCAAATCTGGAAAGCTTAAATACAAGGACATAATATAATCACAAAAGGCTTTCATTTTTGTTTTCTGTGCATCTAGAGAATATCCGTCTATCTGCATAGTTGTAGAAACGCGGGTGTAAAGATACACTTTTATCTTTTCTTTAGACATTCTTACCACCTCATAATATCATTTTTTCGGTCAGAGTATGACCGCTAATTATATTTTTTTATCTGGCAATGAAAGTAATCTGTCTATTACCGGATGAATGATTGCTGTCTCTGTAATCTGATTGATGGCACAAAGTTTCTTCCCTGCATCCTTACTGGATTCTCCACAATGATATACCCTCTCTGTTTCTTCACAATAATCAAGTACAATCAATCTGTCGTGACAATCCGGATTAGGCTTAATCCGAATCGGTGGATATTCATTTTGAAAATCCGTCACTAAAGAGTTTGTAAGAAATCCTCTCCCACCTTTTCCATTCTCTGTGAACAAAATGACTTCCACACCATCTGCTTTCTGTGAAAGGTGTTGTAATGATTTTGCATTCATATAATCATCCACAACATAGATTGATTTCTTTGCTTGCTGATAGATTTCTATGTAAGCAATGTCAGCCTCTAACTTCTGACCTTTATAGATAACAAAATTCTTCTTATCTTTATCAGTAATGAAGTTATCCGCTAAGATAGTCACATCTTTTTGAATGGAATCTACTTTTTTCTCCATTCGATCCTGTCTCTCCGTTATCGTTCCAACCTTAGCTGTTAAAAGATCCATTTCATTTCTAGTAACAAACTGCTGATTTTGACTAATATAGTGTCGCATTTCCCTAAAAGTGCGCATTATAAATATACTCTGCTGTTCTGCCAATTCTCCGCGAAGAACTGTCGCAAGCATATAAATTCCTTGTTCTGTAAATGCATATGGCAAATATCTCCGTCCACCTTCTTGCCCAGCGAAAAAATCATTTTTTCGTGAGGTCACAATTTGTGACCTCACGGATTCAATTTCACTAGTTGCCAATTGAAACATAAAATCTTCCGGAAATCTTTCTATATTTCTTTTTACTTGTTGATTTAGCTTTTTTACTTCATAGCCATAAATTTCTGCCAAATCTTTATCCAGCATTACCTGCTGTCCACGAATTATATACACTTTACTACGAATATCATCTGTAGTAATCAATTCTTTTGTTTCTTCCATTCTTCCCTCAAACAAATCGGTTGCAATTTCTATAAGCGACTTATATCGTTCCATTATCGTGAAGCCACAAATTGTGATTTCACAGGTTAATCCTCCACTATACTCTCCATCTGTTCCAACTTCTGCAAGGCTTTCATATACGCCATCAATCGTTTATACTGCGCATCTCCAAGGCTGTGAATCTGCTTTAAAATCTTAATATCCGACCTGGTAACTTCATAATCCATATCTGCATCTTTATATTCCGGATCAATTCCTTTTCCAGTCAAAAGCTGTTCGGGAGTAATCTCCAATGCATCACATATAGACAACAGACAGTCCGCTTTGGGATTCGTCTTTTTCTTCTTCCAGTCACTGATGTTACTTGTTGCAATCCCGGTCCTTCTTGAGAGTTCCAACTGCGTTATGCTCTTCTGCTCCATCACACAAAAAATTCTTTCACTGATAATCATGATTTTTCCTCCATCAACATTCCGTGCATATCCGTATTTATAAATTTGTTCATCCGTCTATACGGTTATAGTATCATGCTGCAACTTTTCTTTCAATAGAGATTTTTGTATTTCTGAACTTTGTTATATTCTTCTCTTTATATAGCTCCGTGTACAACTGTCTTATTCTTTCCCTACGAAGATAAAAATCCGGATCAGGCAAATTATCCAAGTCCATTGCTTCCGCATACTTTGCTACCATTTCTCCAATAAAATTTGCCAAATCACTCCATACATCTCTTTCTTTTAAAACCACTTTATTCTTAACCATAATTAAAATCCTTTCTGACATTGTCATTGAAATCCATCGTATCCCATCCATAGTGATGTTTCTTCACTTCCTGATAGGATAAGATAGATATTATTAAAATTAGTATTGTTATTATTAGTCTTATTAGATTTTGATTTTTACTGTTCAAAACCTGTAAATACCAAAAGTCTGTATGCGTCAAAATCAAAATTCTTAATTGTGATTTCTCCATCTTTTGTATTTTGATTTTTACGGTATGGCTATTTCTCAAAACATTTTCTTAAGGTACAGCTTGTTAGGTCTTCCCAATCCCTGTCTCTTCCGTTCAAGTGCTCCCACCTTTTCCAATTCATCCAATAACTTGCATGCCTTTTGAGTTCCACAATTCAAATCCTCGCAAATATTTTTTATTGAATAATAGATAAACACCCTCCCTTGGTTGGTTGTCAATCCATCCATTTTTTATTGACAATGAAACTCGATCTAAAAAGAATGCGTATAAAAGCTTTGCATCCATTGACAGTTCAACAAAGCCTTCATCCTCTACCAGACATTTTGGCAGCTTGATGAAAGTAAAACGCTCCTCACCGGTGCAATAGTTATACTTCGGTTGAATACATACCTTTTCTAAATCTCTCATAAACTTAATCCTTTCTTTTCTCTTTTTACAAATTGGCAAGCAGTGCTCCGGTATATACCCGGCGCATTTTTGCTTGTTGGGGAAGGTCTCCGTTCCACTCCGGTCCGTGCAGAGCAGACGTCCACCGGACGTCTTGCACCCCAATCCCCTTGAACTGCGGATAACCCGCAGAGCCATGTTAACACTATGAATCCGTTTCAGAAAAACCAAGAACTGCCTCAAGTGCCTTTTTCAGAAATTCTGTTTGCTGATTATGCATCTTTTTTATTTCTGCAATATCCTCTTCGTACAATTTTCCGGTTTCATTTGCTTTCTTCGCATACTGATTTAGGTTATTGCTAATTCTTGAATGCAAAGACAGCACCCCTTTCAGTTCAGGCCACTCAGGAATAATCATATATCCGTTCAATACCATCTTTCTGATAAAGGCACTCATATTTTGAACTCCGCCTCCTTCATTCGGTTATGCAGTATCTCCACCTCCTCCGGTCTAAATTTCACATAAATACCTTTTGAATACTCTTTCATTTTGCATTTCCTCCTTTTGACATCTGGTTTCTTTTAGAAATCATTCTTCCGGGGCAATCGATAATTTCTAAAAGTGAGCAACAAAAAAGCAACCGATACTACTCGATTGCCATGTTGTTACTTTTGCGAGACTATACATTCCCCAAAAAATTGTTAGTGTTGCACAATCAGTTTTGTGAAAAATTCTGTCCATAATCTGTCGCAAAGTGTTAATTGACTTTTTGCAAATTGTTGTTCTCAAGTTTCTTACAAAATTGGAAAAAGCCCAAACTGCAATAGTTTGAGCTTTGTTTGTATATTCACATTTTCTGTTTTTTGGTATAGAATCTCCGTTGATAATATAGAATATTTGTTCGTTTTTGTCAAGACTGATTCTTAATTGCAAATTAGTTTATCTTGAACTTCTTTAATAGTTTCGGTACATTCTCTTAAGTGAATCAAATAAACCTATGTGTAATACTGTGCCTGTGCATTCCATAACTCATAGTATTTCCCATGCGTATCCTGCAATAATCTATCATGAACTCCCCTCTGCACAATCTGTCCGCCATCAAATACTGCTATGACATCACAAAACCTACAGGATGAAAGTCTGTGACTGATGTAAATAGCTGTCTTATCCTGTACTATCTCATTAAATTTTGAATACACTTCATATTCTGCAATCGGATCCAGGGCAGCTGTCGGTTCATCAAGAATAATAAATGGAGCATTTTTATAAAGCGCTCTCGCTAAAGCAATCTTCTGTGCTTCCCCACCGGAAATCTCTACACCCTCTTCGTCCAAATCTTTGTAGATAGAAGTCTCTAATCCTTTCTTCATACTCTGCAAGCGTTCATAAAAACCTGCCTTCTCTAAACACCTCTTTGCGAGTTCTTCATTGTAATGAAAACTTGCTGAAACATTTTGTCCAAGTCCGAAAGAAAACAATTTAAAATCCTGAAAAACAACAGAAAATATGGACATGTATTCTTTATAGTCATATTTCCTGATGTCCACATTATTTAATAAGATTTCTCCTTCTGTTGGGTCATACAAACGACAGAGCAATTTTATAAATGTTGTCTTTCCGCTTCCGTTCATACCTACTACCGCAAGTTTTTCTCCAATCTTGAATTTGAGATTCACATTACGCAGCACATAATTCTCTGTCCTTGGATATTTGAATGAAACATTACGAAACTCAATGTAATATTCATTATCTTCCCGTTTTTCCACTGTAAGGCTGCCCTGATACATATGATTCGGGATATCCAGGTAATCATACATCTTCTTTAGGTGAGCACAATATAGTTCATTATCAGACACCATAAACATCAAATCTCTGATTCCATCTCCTAATCTTGTCAGTACCGATACATACTGAACAACGCTTCCTACACCATATGCTCCCAGAAAAGCCTTTATTGCCACAAACAGGTAGCACGCGCAGTTACCAAGTCCTACTATAAATCCCGCTACTGACGGGAAAAATGCCATATGAAAACTATTCTTCTTTTCAGCTTTTCCCCACGCTTCTAATTCTTCTATTTTCTTAATAGCAAGGGTATCCTGCCTATAGATACGGACATCTTTTGCCCTCTCAAGATTTGTATATAGCTCATGCCCGAAAAACATAAATGTCCTATTAAACCATAAGCTATTATCACACCATTTCATAAACAGGCTATTTTCTTTTCTTGTCGCTTTATAATTACTAAATCCGCATAAAGTGATACAGCCTAAAATTGCTACAATCCAAATCGGATGGTCCACGATTCTCTCTCCGGTTTTAGAAATAAAAAGAGTGCCTGACATTAATAGAGCAACAAAGATATTAATAAATACCTTCACCATTACAGAAGTTCCCCAAACCAGCTGTGCAAGACCATTTCCAAACATAAAGAGATTTTCTTCCACCTCTTGACGCTGTTTCTGTATTGATACATCTTCCAGGTCATCATAATCTAATGACATCTGTTTGTCTGAAAAAACCTTTTCAAACCAAATCCACATTTGCGATTCTTTCTCATTACATATATGCAAAAGTACATTTTGAAATACGATACATATAAAGTTAATTGTAATTACACATATCACATAGGAAGCAATATAATCTTTCCTACAATGATTGGTCAATTCATCCACTATCCTTGCAGAAAACCAAATTGTTATAAAAGGTTGCAGTGAATGTATGAACTCATACAATGCTTTTTGTTCGGAAAGACCCGGACAATATTTTCTCAAAATTCCAAATCCCCTTTTGGTGATTCTAATTCGTTCGCCAAAAGACATTTTCTTCATTCTGCCACCTCCTCTTCTCGATAATACTTTGCCTGCATTTCAAATAAGTTATAATATTTCCCCTTCTTGTCAAGAAGCTCCCTATGCGTTCCTTCTTCACAGATAGCACCATCTTCAATCAAGATAATCCTGTTGCAAAAGTTGGTACTTGCAAGCCTATGCGAAATAAATACTGTAGTTTTTCCTTCGCTAATCTGATTGTATTTATGATATATCTCACTCTCAGCTATAGGATCCAACGCTGCCGTAGGCTCATCTAACAACATAATCGGTGAGGATTTGTACATTGCCCTTGCAAGTAGAAGTTTTTGCGTTTCACCTCCCGAGAATTCCACTCCGTCCTCATAAATCGTCCTTCCAAATTGACTCTGTAATTTATTCGGTAGTTTTTGGATTCGTTCCCACATTCCTGCCAGCTCCAGGCATTTCTTCACTCGTTCAGAATCCACTTGCGCCGCAGGTGCTTCTGCAACTATTTCTTCTACAGTCACCGGCATAATACTAAATTGCTGAAATACCGCAGAATACATCCGGTAAAGTTCTACTCTATCATATTCCGCAATTGATTTTCCATCGTAAAGCACCTGCCCCTCTGTTGGGTCAATCAGACCACAGATAAGCTTTACTAAAGTCGTTTTTCCTGCTCCGTTTAAACCAACTACAGCAAGGTGTTCACCCGGATTAATTGCGAGATTAAAATTTTCCAGTACATATGGCTGGTTTTCTTCATATCTAAAACTTACATTCTTTAGCTCAATTACCTTTGGCAACTTATCCTGATTTGGATGCAATCCACCTTCTCTCAGATACTCTTCCGGGAAGTCAAGATATTCCCGAAATCGATTAATCTTTGTACTTAACTGATTCAACACAGAGACTTCGGCAAATATTTCACTTAACCAGGCAGAAAAACCATTGACAACTCCAAAATAAAGTACAAAATCTGCCACCGAAATCTGACTATTCATAAAAAGATAGATCAAATACAGATAGATGATACCTTCTCTCAATAAACCTAATGCTCCGTCACACGCTGTCACAGAAAAAAGTTTTTTTGTCAATTTGTGATACCATGCCGCAATCCCCTTCATATTATCCGTATAAATATCGGAGAACCACTTTGCCATAGGATAAAGCCGGATATCCTTTGCAGAACGCGCGTCGCCGGAAATCGCATTAATGTAATTAAGCCGTTGTACATAACTCATTCTTTCTTTGCTATGCTCGTCTGTCCATTTCACAACTCTTTTGTTTAAATAGAAACTAACCGCAGTGGTCACAACAATAAATAGTATTACAGCTACATTTAGTTTATAAAGAACTGCAGAAAAGACAGCTATCCCCAAAACACTGGTACCGAGACTTTGTAGTACATCATACACTTGCGTTAAGGGTGAATGTCCGTTACAGCACAGGAAACTTTCCTCTTGCAGCTTTCGAAATATTCCGTTTTCCTGATTTATGTAGTCCGTAGTTAACCCTTTGTTTGCTACAAGCTTCAGATAATGAACGTTAATACTAAACTTCTCAAAATATAGATATTTTGTAAGAAACTTGCTGACTCCGGTCAACACAGCAATACTTCCCATAAATACCATAATAGTGCCTATCAATCCCTTAATATCACTACCTAAAGTAAGCTTTTCAATTACCAGCTTCGGTAAAAATGCAGACAGAATTGGGATTGTAGCATTTACAAGGGTCAGTATTATGTACAGCACTAATAAGGCAAAGTACCATTCAGATGTTTTCTTAATACAGTACCAAATATTTTTTAGCATAATGCACCTCCTTCTCTGCTATTCTACATCTCCTTAACCCTACAACGTAAAATTCGTGCACCAACTGTATCTGTCAGTACACGAATTGCAGTTATTCCATTGCAGGAACTAAAAATTCGGAGCTAAATGCTCCATCCTCGCTATTATATTTGCACCAGCCACCATGTTCTTCTATAATCGTCTCTGCCCGATGAAGGCCAAATCCATGCGTTCCCTCTTTATTAGAGGAAAATAATGTTCCTATTTTCTTTTTCTTCATCCCGGCAGAATTGAGCATGGAAAAATACAGCATCTTTCCTTTCATTGACATATATATACGAATAAAACGCTTACCAGAAGAAAGCCTGCAGGATTCAATTGCATTGTCCAATAAATTTCCAACCAAAATACTAAGTTCCACATCTGTGATAGTCAATGAATCCGGTACACTTGCTTTCACATCGACTGCTATATTCTCTGCTTTTGCCTGCGCAATCTTAGCTGACAATATCGCATCAAGGGATACATTCCCTGTTTTTAGAAGTGTATCAACATTCATCAATTGATGATCTAATTCCTCTATATAGGCAATTGCACGTTCTACCTCTCCTGCTTCTAATTGTCCCTTTAAGGCTTGGAGATGATGGTGAAAATCATGTTTATATCCTCTCATTTCCGAATGGATACTTCGCACTTCATTTAGATGCTGTTTTGCCTGCTCTGTCTGATACTGGACAAGTTTCAAATATGTTTTCTTTCTCATAATAACTCCTAATTACGCTCAATATATGCCCGATTGATCTGATCATATTTTCCTCTTGCAAGTGGCACTTGTCCCCCATTATCCAGTGTAACACTGTCGCGCGAAATACGCATAATATGCTTTAATGATACAAGGTACGAACGATGTGTCTGATAAAAATCTTCACTAAGTTTCTGTGCAAATGTTGAAATATTTGCTTTTATCTTATATTCCTTACCCTTTGTATATATTGTTACATAATGGGAAAGTGATTCCAAATAAAGGATTTCCTTCTCATATAACTTAACAACTTCACCTTCGTAATGAATGATAATCGACGGTTCTCCTGCTTCTATCTTGCATTTTGCTTTCGAAAGAACTTCCTCCATTTTACCTGCTTTCACAGGTTTGACCAGATAATGGAGGGCATCTACTTCATACCCTACGCCAATAAACTCAAAATGTGATGTTATAAAAATAATCTCAACATTATCCTGATTCTGCCGTATTTTCTTTGCCAAATCGATTCCTGACATTCCACTCATTTCCACATCTAATAACAAAATCTGATAATTTTTGCATTCTTCGTATTGAAACAGGAAACTTTCAGCAGATGCATATGTTTCTATATTTGTTATGATGTCTTCCTTCTTAGCCCAATCCTCTACAGCATATTTCAAATACTCTATTTCATTCTCTTCGTCATCACATATAGCAACATGTAGCACTGATATCACTCCCTTTCGCATTGAAACTTCATAGTAGACATGATTAATCTTGAGATTTTCATGTACTATTCCTTTTCTTAATCACTATCATTGATAGTTCTTATGCACTTATTGCACTGCAGAACTTTTGATATTCTGTGTATAGTATTCTTGGCATTCTTGTCCTTCCTTATCTGTATACAGCACATCTCTTTAAATCCATTTTTCTACATATGTTAATAGATATATGCGCAAAGGCTCAGATTTCTTATACAGAAACCTGAGCCTATTGCTTTTGTAACAGCTTAGCACATCAGCTCCTGCTATAAACATATTTCATTTTTTAGATCTAAAACAAAGAAAACTCTCTTTTTTCATTATATATTCCTCTTTCAATCAACTCCCTAATAACACTAATGCGTGGTCTGCATCCCCGTCTATCATATATGTACCTTCCAAAGCGCTCCGATTCCTCAAATATCATTTGAATATCAATATCATAAACCTCAAAATAGCAGTCTTCAGGTGATTCATTATAAAATTTCACGAAATTCAATCTATCCCATTTGATTTCCGGTGAAAAGCTAGAAAAATCCATTCGTCCTGTTGCATATTTTATTTCAATACGATTTTTTCCTTTTGGTGCGTTTGGGTCAAAACAGTCAAAACCGACACTCATATTATCAATTCTCCAATATCCCATTTTATACGCAACTAAAGCTTCTACAAACTCTGATGGCAAACTACTAGGTCTTCCGCCGATTTGCTTTATTTTTTCATTCAAGTTCATCCAATCAGAATATAATTTCTGTAATAAAAACATATCCTCTTCTTCATATTGTATTATGTTTATAGGTGTTTCTCTCTCCAAAATATCTAAATAATTCTCTTTTCTTATCATTATAATTCCTCCTGATTGAAAGATATAAATAATAAAATACATAATAATTCTAAGTATCTCTGAATAACATCTTGATACTTATTGAATGTTTCTTGTAAACAATTTATTTTTGTACATGTTATTACTAATACAAACTCTGTCGTATCGTCTACACTCAATGGTATAGCCAATATAGATTGATACTGTCTATCATCATCTAAATCTAAAAATGGTACATCGGCCTTTCTATTATCAATATCCCCACAATAGATTATTCTTTTTTCCTTAAAAGCAGTCCCAACCAAAGAACCCTTATCTAAACGCAATTTATCTATTGTTCCAGGTGAATGTTTAGTTGATACTAAAATTTTACACTGTCCTTTATCATCTTGTAAAAAGATACTTGTATTCATTTTTGCATTCTTTGAAAAAACATCATCCCGAAAAATATATTCTATCTCTGCGATTAGAGCTTGTAGTTCTATATTTTCATATTTCTTTCTATTTTTTAAAGAATAAAGTATTTTTCTATTAACTGAAGCTGTATTTATGTAATATTCGCACTTATTCTTTAGTAATTCTATTTCTTGCTCTAAGCTATCAATTTCTTGATTTATATCATCTCTTTCACGTTCCACATCATTTATTCTATTATTTAAAGAAGCTATTGATTCTAGTAGTTCATCTTTTTCTTTTTTCAGACTATCAATTCCTAAATTTTCAATCTGTTTATCGAAATACTCTTCTTGAACCCTTAGTTTTCTTCTTAGACCAATAATAATTACAATAAAAATAGATATAATTACTGCAAATATTATTCCAATAGTTAAAAATATTTTATTTTTTTGAAAAGCATACCATATTCCATTCGCAATCATTTGGATTGTGAAGACACCTATGCCGCTAAAAACATCTGTCTTTTTTATATCCATCATTTTCTCCTTACGTAATATTTACTAGAAATTTGCTAATGCAATAATATCATCTGAAAATGCCTCAACGCATCCTCAATCGCCTTTTCCTTCTCCTTTGGGCATTTTGGCTGTCTTGCATCCTCCGATTTTGAAAGATTATAATTCTCCCTCTTCTCCAATCCATGCTTATCTTTTACCTGCGCAATATACAGATTAGATACCTTAAGTCCTGTCTCCTCCAACACATATTTCTTAATTTCCTCATACGTAGCCTTACTCTCAGCAGAAGTAATATCCATCTCATCCATATCAAGTTTCACATTCACATGATGCTTCGCTTCATGAAGTTTGGACAATAAGCATACCGTTTCCACATGTTTCGTAAACGGAAAAAGATCAAACGGCGTACACTCTTTCATCCGGTATCCATGCTTTGTCAGATACTTCAGATCCCGCGCCAGCGTTTCCGGACCACAGGATACATACACGACTTTATTCGGAGCCAGTCGCACTACAGAGGAAAGAAACGCCTCATCGCTTCCCGTACGCGGAGGATCCATAATGACCACATCCGCATGTTCTCCTTTTTCTGCCATCTCTACCATAAATTGTCCGGCATCTTCATTATAAAAAGTAACATTGTGAATATGATTGCGCTTTGCATTGGAGATAGCATCCTTTATCGCATCACGGTTTAACTCCACTCCGATCACATGCTTTGCGCGGCTGCTGGCAATCAACCCGATCGTGCCCGTACCGCAGTACGCATCGATCACAGTTTCTTTTCCCGTCAGTTTGGCACAGGAAATGGCTTTCCGGTAGAGTTTTTCTGTCTGCTGCGGATTTACCTGATAAAATGAAGTCGGTGAAATACGAAATGTGCATCCGCACAGTTCATCCTCAATAAATCCTTTTCCATAAACCGTAATATTGCGCTCCCCGAGCACCATGCTGGTCTTGCGGTCATTGACATTGATCACTACTGTACTGATCTCCGGGAACTTCTTCCGCAGTGCCTTGACAAAATTATTTTTGGATGGAAGGATCGGAGATACCAGTACAAGCACCACCATAATCTGTCCGCTGTGATAGCCCTTTCGCACCAGCACATGACGCAGCAGCCCATATCCGGTATCCTCATCATATGCACGAATCCGGAAAGAACGCATCATATTTTTGATTTCACGGATAATGGCATCTGCCTGTGCATCCTCGATCTGGCACTGCTCTACATCCACGATGTCATGCGAATGTTTCTCATATACCCCTGCCACAATATGTCCGCGTTTATTGCAGGAAAAAGCCGCCTGTACTTTATGCCGATAGTGGTATGGATCGTCCATCCCGATGATTGGATTGATCTTTCCAAACGGTTCCATGAGTTTGCGCATGTAACTCTGCTTTTTGGAAAGCTGCTGACTGTACAAAATTCCCTGATAGTCACACCCTCCGCATCTTTTTGCGTAAATGCAGTGTTCACCTGTTTTTTGTATCTGGCTTATGTTCGGTTTTCTATCCGTTTCTCTTCCCCTGTTCCTCTCTTTTTTCATCTTCTGTCCCGTTGTTTTTTTCTGTCCTATTTGCATATTTTCCAACTTCCTGTACTTGCTTTTTAAAGTTCTTTCTCGTAGCACCACCAGTCCTCGTCAAATAAATCGCTCTCTCCCACTACGTCAAAATGCAGTTTTTCATAAGAACGGAGCGCTTTTTTATTTGTCTTACACACGAGAAAATGTACACTCCTTTTCCCCTGTTTTTTCAATTCTTCCATGCCATGCTGCAGAAGCCGCCGGGCAATTCCCTGATTCTGCATATCGGTGCGCACCCCGAGTCTGGAAAGCTCCGCAGACGGCTGCAGTGTTTTGGACCAGCAGGTGAGTGCTTCCACCTGCGGATCTTCATCCACTGTGATCGTGCCAATGATTTCTCCATCTTCATTTTCCATACAAAAAAGAGCATTTCTTTTCATATCATAATCAAATTCCTGTTCTCCCGGATACCCGTTGCCCCATGCGCAGTATGGAGTACCGATCAGTGACTGATACAGCGCAAGAATTTCTTCCTTATCGTCCTGCTTAGCTTTTCGAAACTTCATTTTTCTTCTTTTCATCCTTCGCTTTCGATTTTCTTTTTCAACTATGCCATAATGCTCTCTAAAATGCAAGTATACTGCCCTTTTCATTTTTTACCCAAAACACCCCGGCAGCCGTTTTTATAACGGATACCGGGGTGTCTGTTTTCTATAGCCGGGTGTATTCATACCTGAATACGATCTGCAATCTCATTTCCCATGGCAAACCGTTCTCCATTGGCACCGATGATCAGCCCATTGGATAATTTCTGAATCACCTGTACGCTGCCACCTTCTTCTACATGATGGCGGTGCAGGAATTCTACAACTTCCGGTAATCCGAATAACCACTGAATGGTATAATTTCCACCAACTTTTGCTTTTGATAATGCCTGCATAATGCTCCCTCCTTCTATAGCTCCTCCATTCGGTTACCACTATTATATGGAGTTTATACCCGGTTAGTCAATTGAGAGCTTTCTCCTTTTATTATAACCGAAATAAGTCATCACTGATCTGAAAACATGACATGTTATAAATTATGAACCGTTTTACACTTTTCCTTGCATCAACTCATAAGACATGTTATATTATGCGTAGAAAAAGGGAAAGCCAGAGAAGCGGCTTACCCGAATATATTAAGTAACTGTTTTATCAACAGCCGTCATTATTCGCAGTAATGGCGGCTATTTTCGTTTTCCCTTGAAAATCGTGTAGCACAATCCAACAAGGGCGCAAATGAACTAAGAGGATTTGCTTATTTCGAGATATTTTTCTATAAAAGTGTGTCAAAAGGTGTGTCAGTCTTTTATTTCATATCAGAGAATTGTTCCGGAACCCCTATAAATAAGCATTCTTCGGATTATTTCTCATCCACCACCTGAAAAATAAAAAATTTAAGATAATAGCTCTCCGGCACATTCGCAGAATTTGCCCACAAAATCGGATGATCCGGCGCCTGCGTACGGAATTCCACCTGACGCAGCCGTTTGTGTGCCGCCTTTGCAGCTTCCTTCACCGTCTTTGCCAGCAGTTCCTGTGTCATAAAATGGGAACAGGAACAGGTTGCCAGGTATCCGCCGTCTTTTACCAGCTTTAACCCTTTCATATTGATCTCCCGATAACCTTTGATGGCATTCTTCGTGGCCTCACGGGATTTCGTAAATGCCGGCGGGTCGAGAATGACTACATCATACTTTTCTCCGGCTTCTGCCAGTTTCGGAAGCTCGTCCAGTACATTTGCACAGCGAAAATGTACCGTATCTTCCAGATGATTACGCACGGCATTGGCATTTGCCTGCTGCACCGCATATTCCGAAATATCAAGTCCCGTCACATCGGAAGCACCTGCGATTCCTGCATTCAGTGCAAACGTTCCCATATGTGTAAAACAGTCCAAAACTCTCTTTCCTTTACAGATCCGCTGCATTGCCAGCCGGTTATACTTCTGGTCCAGGAAAAAGCCCGTCTTCTGACCATTTACCACATCGACCAGATAGTGCACGCCATTTTCCGTGATCTCCACCTCTGTATCAAATGTTTCCCCAATAAATCCTTTCACCTTCGGAAGTCCTTCTTTCCTGCGCTCATTGGCGTCACTTCTCTCATAGACTCCACGGATAGAAATACCGTCCTCTTTCAGTACCCCTTTTAATAATGAAACGATTGTTTCCTTGAACTGCTCCATACCGAGTGCCAGACATTCCACCACCAGCACATCCTCATACTTGTCAACCACCAGTCCCGGCAAAAAATCCGCTTCCCCGAAAATCACACGACAGGAAGATGTATCCACCGTTGTCTTCCGGTATTCCCAGGCATTCTTTACACGCATACGAAGAAAATTCTCGTTAATCTCCTGATCCGCATGACGGGTCAGCATGCGGATACGGATCTTCGAATTCTGATTGATAAATCCCTTTCCCATCGGATATCCGTCAAAATCATGTACCGTCACCACATCTCCATTGGTAAATGTCCCCACAATCGTATCAATCTCATTATCAAAAATCCATGCGCCACCCGCCTTGATCGTGCGGCCTTCTCCCTTTTTTAAAGTAACAATTGTATGATTCTCCATCTTCTTTTCCTTCCTGTAAATATTTTCTTCATAGAGATACCATGTGCGATGTCGAACATTTGAGGACATATACACAATATCTTCTTTTCGCTGTCCCAGCTTCGTTTTCGTTTGGGACATATACACAATATTTCTTCTTTTATGTCCCGGTTTCGTTTTCGTTTGGGACATATGCACAATATTTCTTCTTTTATGTCCCACTTTTATTTTCGTTCGGGACATATACATAATATCTGCACTTCTATATCCCATTTTTAACGCTTTCCGGGACATATCAGTGGAAACTTTTTCTATATATCCCACTCTGACTCTTCTTCGGGACTTTTCAACTTAAAAATCTTCCATATATCCCTGCCCTGTCTATCTTAGAATTTTTTCTCTCAAATATCTTCTATATGCCCTCTCCCTGTCTACCTCAGGACTTTTTCCCTTAAAGTGTACCACAGAATAATTACGTTTTCCAGCACTCCCCATTGTTTTTGAAATCCATAAATGTTATAATGTTGTTAATAAATTAACGAAGTTGTTGTATTTCTGTTCACAACTTCACGCTAAGACATACAAGGAGGTCTTATACGAATGGATTTTTCAGAAGAATACAGACAGAAGCTCGTTTCAGCAGACGAAGCCGTAAAAGTAATCAAATCCGGTGACTGGGTAGACTATGGCTGGTGTACCAACACCGTAGATGCACTGGACAAAGCACTTGCCAAGCGTACCGATGAACTGAAGGATATCAACCTGCGTGGCGGAATCCTCTTAAAACCGCTTGCCGTATTTGAGCGCGAAGACGCCGGCGAGCATTTTACATGGAATTCCTGGCATATGTCCGGAATCGAACGTCATATGATCGCACGTGGCTGTGCATTCTACAGCCCGATCCGTTATTCCGAGCTCCCTCGTTATTACCGTGAGCTGGATTGTCCGGATGATGTGGCAATGTTCCAGGTTGCTCCAATGGACAAGCATGGATACTTCAACTTCGGGCCAAGTGCTTCCCATCTTGGTGCGATGTGTGAGACAGCCAGACATATCATCGTAGAAGTCAACGAAAATATGCCGCGCTGCCTTGGCGGAACAGAAAACGGTATACATATTTCCAAAGTCAATGCAATCGTAGAAGGCTCCAATCCTCCAATCGGAGAACTCGGTGCCGGCGGTCCTGCTACCGAAGTAGACCAGAAAGTTGCACAGCTGATCGTAGACCAGATTCCAAACGGTGCCTGCTTGCAGCTTGGTATCGGTGGTATGCCAAACGCAGTCGGTTCCCTGATCGCACAGTCCGACTTAAAGGATCTTGGTGTTCACACAGAAATGTATGTAGATGCATTCGTAGACATTGCCAAAGCCGGAAAGATTACCGGTGCCTGCAAAAACATTGACCGCTACCGTCAGGTATATGGTTTCGGTGCCGGAACCAAGAAGATGTATGATTATCTGGATGAAAATCCAGAACTGATGAGCGCACCTGTCAGTTACACCAACGATATCCGCTCCATCGCAGCACTGGACAACTTCATCTCCATCAACAACTGTGTAGATATCGACCTGTTCGGACAGATCAGTGCCGAGTCTTCCGGAACCAAACACATCAGTGGTGCCGGCGGACAGCTTGACTTCGTTCTCGGTGCTTATATGTCCAAAGGTGGAAAGAGCTTTATCTGCTGTTCTTCCACATTCACGGATAAGAAAGGTGTTATGCATTCCCGCATCCGCCCGACCCTGGCAGAAGGTTCTATTGTCACAGACACCCGTGCAAATACCCACTATGTCGTTACCGAATATGGCATGGTCAATGTAAAGGGATTATCTACCTGGCAGAAGGCAGAGGCTCTGATTTCCATTGCACATCCGGACTTCCGTGATGATCTGATCAAAGAGGCAGACCAGATGCACATCTGGAGACGTTCCAACCGATAAGAACACCGTTTGTTCACAATTTATTCATATTGCAAAAAAACCTCGTTTTTAACGGGGTTTTTTTATAAATTTTACCTCTTGTCTTTACTATCCTTTTTTAGTAATCTATAGTTCGAGTAAAGGAGAGGTAACGATGAAGAAATTTTTTAGTATTATCAAAGAAAAACTATTCACCAGAGTTGAAAAACAACATTCCGAAGCTTACCTGCGTCGGATCTCATTTCTGAATAAATATTCCCTGCTGTTCCACATGTTGATATCCTGTGGGATCGTATTTATGGTGGAGGTTCTTTCCCGAAGGAGTTTTCTCTCGGCATGTTCCTTCGTTGGGATGCATACCGGTGCATTTTTTTATAATGCCTTTATTGTATTTGCATCCTTAAGCTTTGTTTATCTGTTCCGCAGACGTGCATTCTGGCGGATCATTATCAGCGGTTTCTGGGTGCTTCTTGGAATCATTAACGGATGCATCCTTTCAAACCGTGTAACACCGTTTGGCTTTACAGACCTTAAATGTATCAATGATCTGTTTGCCATGAACAATACCAACTATTTCACGGCAGAAGAAGCTACCATCGTAGTCATCGGGCTCGGTCTGTTCCTTCTGTTTTGTGTTGCGCTCTTCATTAAAGGACCGCGCTATCAGGGCAAGACCCATAAAATTGTTGTAGTAGGTGCCATTGTATCGGTACTGTTTGTCGGTCTTCCTGTTACAACCTCTGCTGCACAGAATGCCAATGTTGTTGCAAGTTACTTCTCCAACATTGCACAGGGATATGAAAACTACGGTTTTATCTATGGATTCTCTTCGAGTGTGGTAGACCGTGGAATGAGCAAGCCGGATGACTACTCCGAGCAGAAAATTGCTTCGATTGAAAAAAATGTAAATGACACAAAAAAAGAAACAACTGTCACCAAAAAGAATGCACCAAATATTATCTGTATTCTTCTTGAATCATTCTGTGATCCGGATGAGATCAAGTTTCTGAATTATAATCAGGATCCGATTCCTACCTTTCACAATCTCGAGAAGAACTACACGAGTGGTTACCTGACAGTTCCGGTTGTTGGCGCAGGAACCGCAAACACTGAGTTTGAAGTTCTCTCCGGTATGAGTATGCAGTACTTCGGAACCGGCGAGTATCCGTATAAAACAATCCTGAAAAAGACAGACTGCGAGAGCACTGCTGCTGATCTGGCTTCCATCGGATATGGAACCCATGCCGTACATAACAATGGCGGTAACTTTTACAGCCGTGTCAATGCCTTTTCCATGATGGGATTTGATACTTTCACCAGCAAGGAACTGATGAACATTCAGAGTTATACGCCAAACGGAAGCTGGGCTACCGATGATATTCTTGTTCCTGAAACAATCAAAACCTTAGATTCCACTCCGAATCAGCCGGACTTTACCTACACCATTACCGTAGGTACACATGGTGATTATCCAAAGACTCCGGTTATCGCAAGTCCGGTATATACCGTCAGCGGTGTGGATGATGAAGAAAAGAAAAACCAGTGGACTTATTACATCAACCAGTTAAATGAAGTAGATACATTCCTGAATGATCTGATTACAGAGCTCTCCAAGAGAGATGAAGATACCATCGTGGTAGCGTTCGGTGATCATCTTCCAACCATGGGTCTGGAAGACTCCGATATGAAATCCGGTGATATCTACAAGACAAAATATGTCACATGGAATAACATGGGATTAAAGAAGCAGGATGCAGATCTGTATGCATACCAGCTGATGGCAAGCATTACGGATTCCACAGGTATTCATGAGGGAACCATCTTAAATTACCATCAGACCCAGATGAACAACACAGACCACACTGCATATCTGGACGGACTGGATAATCTGCAGTATGACATTCTTTACGGAAACCGTTACTGCTATGATGGCAAAGACAAATACCCTGCAACCGACATTGTAATGGGAATTGATGATGTAACGATATCTGAGACGTCGGATTCCATCGGCGGATCGGAAGTGTTTGTCTATGGAAACAACTTCACCAAGTGGAGTAAGGTATTTGTAAATGACGAGAAAGTCAATACAACCTTCAGCAATTCCGGTTGTCTGATTATTCCAAAAGACAGTGTCAAAGACGGTGATACCATTAAAGTGTGCCAGATGGGTTCCAACAGTACGATTTTCCGTGAATCCAACACGTACACATACAAAGATCCTGCTGTGGAAGAAACCGTTACGGGAACAGAGTCGGACAGCAATACCGAATCTACAGTTTCAGAAAGCCAGAAATAAGCAAAAAAGACCTGCCAGTGATTTATTTTTCACTGACAGGTCTTTTCTTGTCTTAAATCGTCTTCAGCGCATCCACAGCGACATCCAGATACGGATTTTCCATCTCATAGAATGCACCGGCATCCGCAGCTTTCGCATATGCCGGATCCAATGGCAGTTTGCCTAAAACTCGGGTTCCTTCTTTTGCGGCAACTTCGTCAATGTTGCTCTCTCCAAACAGTGCGATCTTCTTTCCACAATCCGGGCATTTCAGATAACTGAAATTTTCCACCAGTCCAAGCACCGGTATATGCATCATATTTGCCATGTGGAAAGCTTTCTTTACGATCATCTGTACCAGTTCCTGTGGAGATGTAACAATAACGATACCGTCCACCGGAAGGGACTGGAACACGGTAAGCGGTACATCACCTGTTCCCGGTGGCATGTCCACAAACAGATAGTCCACATCGCCCCAGACCGCCTCATTCCAGAACTGTTTCACAGCCCCTGCAATCACAGGTCCTCTCCAGACAACCGGTGCCTCTTCATCTTCCATCAGAAGATTGATGGAAACGATTTTGATTCCTTCTTTTGTCTCATACGGATACATTCCTTTTTCGTCACCGACCAGCTGACCGTGTGCTCCAAACATCTTTGGAATGGACGGTCCGGTAATATCGGCATCCAGAATTCCCACTTTATATCCTGCTTTCGCCATCTGTACCGCCAGGGAAGAAGTAACAAATGATTTACCGACACCTCCCTTTCCGCTGACCACTCCAATCACATGTTTGATATTGGAATATGCATTCATCGCTTCGAGCATACTCTGCGGATTCTGAGAATTATGGGAACATCCCTCACAGCTTTCTTTGGAACAGGATGATGCTCCGCTGCAACTTGAATTTTCTGGCATAATGATAGCCTCCTTGTTAATTATTTAATGATTTATTTATATAGACTGCCCAGTCTTTGGAATGGGTAGTATATGAAATAAGCTTTTCCGATAATTTTATCTTTGCTGACATAGGTATGATCCCAATATCTGGCATCATAGGAATCATTCCGGTTGTCTCCAAGCACCAGATAACTGTCTTTGGGAACCTCAAACTCAAACGGTCCGGTTGCCTCTGTCCATGTCTCTTTCAGGTAATCCTCCTTCAAAGGAGTCTCAGAGTCATTGATATAGATTTTCGCATCCTCAATGGTAACCTTTTCTCCGGGCAGACCAATCACACGCTTGACGTATTTTTGCGTTTCGTCATCCGGGAACCGGAAAATCACGATATCTCCTCTCTTCGGTTCTGAAAACTGATACGCCAGCCGCAGCCCGAACAGGTCATCGCCCGGTTCAATGGTATGCTCCATCGATCCGGTCGGGACTGTTGCATTGATGATCACGTAATTCTTCAAAACCATCGCCAGCGCGAAGGCTGCCAGCAGAGTGACTACCCAGCTGAGCACTTCCCGCAGAGGCGAAGAAGCTTTCTCCTTTCCCTCGCCCTTTGGATCATTGTCCATCTTTATTTCTTCTGTTGACATTTCTTTTTTCTCTTCCATAATCACTCTACTCTCTTGGTGCAAACCACCAGTCAATAAAATCTTCCCTGCGGAAAACCAGTCCCACAAGTCCCAGATCCACACGTTCTTTCTGTGTCAGGGTCTGCGCAATAAATTCATTCACAGATACATCAAAATCGCCTTCCAGGCACCAGATACAGCTCACTGTCGGCACATTCTCCTGATTTTTCCAGTCATCTACGAACGAACCGCCGAAATCAACAATCTTATTCCAACGATGCTGCGTATTGATAACCCGCTGCTTGATATTCTCATAGATGACCTCCATCATCCGGTGAACTTTCGGGTGATACATCACAGGCTCAAGAATCCTTAAGAGTCGGTGCTTTGGATTGACACGCAGTTCCAGCGTTCCGTTTGCCGTATTCGTCACCATACAGAAAATCTCGTTATCCGGAAACGTTTCCGGCCGCAGATGATACTGATAACGATATGGTACCACACTTTTTATCATATGGAAATCTGCATCCATTTCTTCATATATAACACCCGGACATTCACTGCTTATCACATAGTGCATGCTACCCTGATAAGGCGCCAGAAGCTGGCAGAACAGATCCCGGTTCTTTTCGAATACAATCAGCTGGTATTCTGCCAGAAAACGCCGGAAATCCATAATATGGTTCTGCCTGTAATATGTAAACAGCCCCTTGCTGATAAATGCAATCCTTATGCTTTTTCCGGTATAACCCTGAATAATTGTTGCAACCGGAAGTTCAATCTCTCTCCCTTTTAAATAAACTTCCACTGTGACAGCTTTGCCAAGCAGCTGCATCTCTTCTTCATACTCTGTCAGAACCGGCTGCTGTCCGCTGGCAATATACTGGTTCAGTCCCAGCGGATTGGATGCAAAATGTTCTACAATCCGTCTGCCGATCAGCCTGCGCAGCTCCGTCAGATTTTCATCATGCGCCACATCATCCCTTGCCAGCCGCAATGTCAGGAATTTTTTCCGTAAATGCAGATGATACGTCATATGCCTGAGCCACTCCGGTTTTAACCCCAGATCTTTCTTTTCATCGGTCACAAGAAACCCCTGCTGATACAGGCAGGATGTCCCGATCAGTCCCTGATGTTTGGAATTATAAATCCAGATACACCCCTCCATCAGTTCATCCATGATACGAATCGATATGATTCCAAGAATATCCGCGAACGGATTGTCCATGATATGATTCTGTTCCCGCAGCGTCACGCTTTTTTCATCAAAGGAAATCTGAATGGGAAATGGCTGATACAGCATATAGTGCTGTACTGCGTGCACCAGCCTCTGAAGGGACAGATTCTTCGCATATTTCGGCCGTAACACCAGCGTAATTCTGGTTCCGGACTGTTCGCGGTTGGAATTGATATATTCCATTGTTTCCGCCCCTTCTATCCATTTTGCGGTAACCGGTTCTAACGTCTGGCGATCCGTAACATTCCACGCGGTATTTACCGATTTGTCCTTTCTCGACTCAATCAACAGTGCCCGTGCAACCATAAAACCGGAAAGCATACCGACTCCAAACTGCGCCACCGGTTCATAGTGAAGCTGCTGTGTAGAAAAATCCTCGCTCTGATAAAAACTCACTCCGATTTTGGCGACATACTGCTCAATATCCCTGGCATTGATTCCGATTCCGTTATCCTCAAACACCAGACGCTGCGTTTCGGAATTATACTGAATGGAAATTTGAGGAGAATACGGATTTCGCATGGAATTTAAGGCTCTTGCCTCCTCCATCTCCAGAAACTCTGTTCCCCAGCTCCATTCCAGCGCCGCCCTGGTATTGCATGCATCAATGGCATTTTGAAGAAACTCCCGGATATAGGCATCCGGATCTCCGTAAAACTGCGTACTTGCAAAGGTCGATATGATATTTTCCTGATCCATACCTACTTTGCACTGTTTCATAGCTGTTCCTCATTTAATAAAATTGCCTGAACCACAAACCGCTTATCTGCCTGTCTGCTCACACAGGTTGATAAAGTCAGCAGATGACTGTCCACCGAAAGCTGGATTTTGTCCTTTACCTCCAGCGAATTCTTGGATTTTTTCACAATGCTTTCAAGATAACTTACACGTCCCTCTTTCGTTGAAAAGTCATTGGTGTGCAGAATATGTGCATCGTCCGTCTTATATGCCGCAAAAATCTCATACACGAGCACCTTTTCCTTTGTATACACATATATATACGGAAAATTGTTAAAAAATGTCTGGTCTTCATAGTTGTGGAGAGAAGCAAACATTGTGTCATTGCGCATATTGTGCCCATACACGACGGTATCAAAATCCGTAAACTCTTTACTGTTTGCCTTCTCTGTATAAATACATCCAGGATATCCCCTGGTACCATTCATATTGTAATTCAGATAATAGGAATCATCACTCGGATGCTGTAACACCGGATAATCCACCCCGGTTCCCGGAATGTAGATCCATGCGTAAATATCCGGATTGACTCCCTTTAATTTTTTCCAGTTTAAATTTTTCTGTGGAATTTCTATTCCTTTTTGTTCCAGTTCGCTGTCTTCGGTCTGCACTTCCTGTGCCACATTCTCCGTCTCTGTCTGCGTATCTGACGGAATATGGATCTGATTATCATTCACCTGATTCTGCAGATCATTTACCTGGGCAGAAAGCTTTTCATATTCTTTCTGTGCATTCTTCTGAACCATCCAGCTTCTTCCAAATATTATGAGTACCACGATCAATACAACTGCCAGAACAATGGTCAGAATTTTATAGATATTGATCGTTCTGTCGTTCTTTCTTTCCTGTCTTTTCATAAAATAGTTTTCTTTCTTTAAAATTGAGGCAGGGCGGCAGATTCCATTCCACCGCCCTCACGTGATGCCATGCATCACCTATCCATAGACCTACATGCTAAATAAAATTGTATCCAGTGAGATTAATTCTTACGTGCTTTTCTTCCGCATACAACAATACCTGCTGCCGCAAATACTGCAACGAACGGAAGTGCCGGAAGCGCTGCCCCGGTTTTCGGAGATGTCTTATAGGAAACAGATCCGGAAACGGATGTTCCTTTCTGACTTCCTGCTCCACTTTTGCCATTGACACGGGCAGAAGAACTCTTTGTGGAAGTATTCCGTACGGAATTCTTTCCATCGGTATAACCATCTGTATAACCGTCATCATAATCATCCTCGAAACTGTCCTCTCCATCGTCATAAGACTGTGGATAGTTTACTGTCACATTCTGATTTACACTAACCGGATTATACTGATTATTGGTCTGTGAGTTGTTCTGGTTGTTGTTGTTTGTCTGGCTGCTGCTGTTGGAATTGTCATTTACATTGGAATTTGTATTTGATCCCTGGGAATTTTCATCCTTTGACGGATCTGTTGTAACGGTAGGATTCACATTTGAACTGTACCTTACAACTATAACCGGTGAAAATGAATACAATGTAACCGTGACTTTGCCATTGGAAACGCTGTCCGGCTTTACCGTCTGCCAGCTTCCGCTTTTTAATTTATGTAATACATAAACATTGTCTCCAGCCTTAATTCCACTTGCACAAATCGTTACTTTGATTCCTTTGGATGTATTCGTTGCAGACGGAACACTGATATCAGACATGGCCATGACGGTTGCACTTCCGTTCTGTGCACTTGCCACAGCATTTGCCTGACGGTTTCCCTCGCGGTAAACATCTTTGTCCACACCCTTGGAAGAAACCGTGATAAGCTCATTGTTTGCATTATAACCGCTGCTTTCAACGGTTGTTGCCTTATTCAGCTCATTGGTTCTTTGAACCAGTGCCGTATCACTTGTTGGTGATGGATCTGCAAACACGGTTGTGCCCATTGTAAATACCAGCATCATAGCTGTCACAACTCCTGTGAAAATTTTCTTTTTCATCGCAATCTACCTCCTTTCCACGTAATATAAACTGCATGTAACTCTATCTATATCAAGTGCGCGCGCACTGGATACCTTATTGTACGGGTGTATAAAACACCTTCATAATGAGTTCTTCCATGGCATCTTCATCGACATGGTACTCCTCATACCGTTTCCCGTCAATCGGCTTTCCCTCCACCGTTTTTCCGGGAACCGTATACATCTGGTCTTCTGAAAAACCGTAATTCATCAGCTGCTCAATCATACTTGTGAAATCCACACTGGTTACCAGATAATCGGAAACAGAATTGTAAATTTCTGTCACCTGATCCGGGTTTTCTGTGGATACTTTTTTTAATTTATCCATATAGGCAACAATATACTGTTCTTCGCGCTGCAGACGCTTTGTTGCACTGTCATATTCTTCGGTATCCCTTCCATGCAGGTAATAATAAGCCTGCGTCCCATTCAGGGTTACTTTTTGCCCTTTCTTCAAATTCACACCGGCTTTTGGAAACGAAATATCCTGCTGTACAGTCACTTCCACTCCTCCCACAGCATCATTCATCTGTGGGATTCCCCCCATATTCATCGCAAGATAACCGCTGATCGGAATATTTTGAAACAGGCCGGAAACCGCATCCACGGTTTTGCTGCAGCTGAGGCGCTTACCGTCCCCGAATGCATGCTGCAAACAGATCTGAGTTTTAAGCGGTCCCATATCAATACCTTCTTCATCACACAATTCGATATCTGCCATCGTGTTTCGATTGATGGAAATGACCTGCAGCTGCTCTGTTTTGTTGTTTACAACAAGAAGAAACAGTGCATCGGACTGCCCGCCTTGGGTATAATCGCTGCTTTGCTGTACCGGACCATCGATATCAACCCCCATCATGAGGTAGGTTTTGATATCTGTATTATACAGATACTCTTTTCCCTGATAAGCAACTACACCCTCCTGCCACTTTTCCTGACCGGAATCCTGTGTGGTATCTGTCTGCCCCGCAACCTGCTGCTCATAAGAATTTTCTGTATCATCTGCAATGTGGAAGCCGGCATTTTCCGCCTTCGTTTTGACCCCTGCCACAATCACAAGTGCAAGAATCACCACCATCATTCCGGACATAAAATACAATGCATTATGAAGTTTTGTCGATGGTTCATGCATTCTTCTCATGATGTTCTCCGTAATTTCCATAATAGCTGCCATAGTAGCCGCCATAGTAGCCGCCCTCATAGCCGCTCTTCTTCATCCGTACTTTGTTCAGTACCGCACCAAGTACCCTCACTCCGGAAGCTTCCAGCTGCTTTTTGACCGTCTGAATCAGGCGTCCGCTTGCCATGCCCTGGGCAACAACAAGAATCGCACCATCACAGTGTTTTGCAATCACCGCTGCATCAATTGCGGCTCCGATCGGTGCACAGTCAAGCAACACATAATCAAAATGTTCTTTTGCAAAATTAAGTAACTCGGTAAAATACTTTTTTTCCAGAATTTCTGTCGGGTTTGGTACTGACGGACCGGCAAAAATCATAAACAGGCCCGGAATCGTTGTACCGTAAAGTACGTCTTCGAGTTTTTTCTGTCCGGACAGAAAATGGGATAATCCGTAGATTTCTCTTCCATCCGAAGCCACTGCCCGTAATCGTCCCACGTATACGGATTTACGCATATCGGTATCGATCAGCAATACACGTTTGCCGGATTCCGAAAAAGAACGTGCCAGATCCATCGTCACGGTACTTTTCCCTTCGTTTGGCATGGCCGACGTCACAACGATGGTGCAGATATCATCTCCGCAGAACTGGATATTGGTTTTTAATGCCCGGAGTGATTCTTTCATCGTATAATTTTGTTTTTTCAGATTCTCAAATGTTACCGATTTCATTTCTTTTTCTTCCTTCTCTTACGCTTGCGCTCTTTTTCCCCATCGTATTCGGCTTCTTCCAAAGGAAGCGTACCAAGAACATTCAGCCCCAGCTTCCTTTGTACATCATCTGCATTCATAATCGTATCATTGAACAGATAAGCCACCACAATAACCGCAATCGCCAAAAACATGCCAAGTATTCCTCCGACCGCCGTATTTTTCATGATATTCGGGCTGACCGGTTCTCCGTCGGAATATCCCTTTTGAATGATATTCGGTGCATCCTGATCCATTTTCTGTTGGATAAAGGCCACACTGACACGCGCAATCTCATCCGCAATCTTTTTTGCCATGGATGGGTTTGCATCGCGCACCGTAATCTCGAGGATTCGCGAGTTGGAAGGATTATTCAGGGTAACTTTTTTCTTCAGGGAACTGTAGGTCTCGTCCAGTCCGAGATTCTCAATTACCTGCTCAAGCACGGGACGCCCCTCTACGATAACCATATAATCGTTTGTCAGACTTGTACCTGTCTGTATATCCGCAAGACTTGTAATCGACATGCTTTTGGACAATACATAAAACTGGGATGTTGACTCATATTGCGGCACCATTACAAACCTGCTGATACAATATGCGGTCACGGCTCCGATAATCAGTGCAAACAACACCCATTTCCAGAAAGAAAGGATCTCTAAAACGAGATCTTTCAGATCAATTTCAATTTCATCATCATTTTCAATTACAATACGTTCCTGTTGTAACTGCTGCTCCATATCAATGCTCCATTACTAACTATTTCATTTCTCCGGTCAGAATCTTTGCCGGATGATTCACCAAAAGCTGATCCGCATATTCCCTGCCAAATTTTTTTTCAATCAGCTCATAGCATTTTCCCATATGATTGGCACGGTTTTTTATTCCATGACTGTCCGATGCAATCGCATCCACACATTCTGCCTTCAGCATCTTTTTACAGTATTTCTTTGGACCCATACCCTCAAGTCCGAGTACCGCATCCGCATTCACCGTAATCCATGCCCCAAGATTGCGCAGCTCCTCTGCCAGCTGCAAATCCGCAAGTGCTCCATACCGCTCCACATGTGCAAATACCGGAATATATCCGTGCAGAACCAGTTCCTGCGTCATCTGGTAAATATAGGCATATTCACTGTCGTGCGAATACTCACACAACACATACCGCGAGCCGGCCATTGTCCGGCATCTGCCACTGTCAAGTGCCTCGACAATATGACTGTTCACATGGTATTCGGTGCCCAGTGCAAGATAAATTCCAAGTTTCTGTGCATACGGCTCCAGAATACGGAAATGTTCTTCAATTTCTTCCTTCGGATAAGCAAACATGCCGTGCCGGTAATGCGGTGTCAGGATCATTGCAGAAATGCCCTGCTCTTTTGCTGCCTCAAGCATCGCCACAGATTCTTCTATTGTTTTTGCTCCGTCGTCTACTCCGTACAGAAGGTGACAGTGAATATCGATCATGGTTTTCCTTGCCTTTACTTTTTTACACTTTATTATACTATATCGACCATTTTCTTGCAATCTTTGAGCCGTTTTTCCCTCTTTTGACACAACTTTTTGTATTTCTCGGATTTCCACAATTGATTTCCCGGCAAACATAGCGTATAATGGTCATGAAAAGCGAATAACACTTGACAAACTTCGGTTTTCGGGGTACGCTTATATGAGTCCATATAAGGACGGTACAATATTTGACCATCAGGCTCAGGCGGTGAGAGTACCGCACGCATAAACAAGTAGGCTTTATTCTCTGAACTGTCAGTATTACAGCTCAGTATGTCATAGATTTCATTGATCTGTTTTTTTTACAGCAAGCGCGATTGTCCAGCGCAGGGATTTGTTTTCACAACATGACATGCTGCCTGTTGAAAACGCAGTACAGCAGATGCGGACTATTTGGATCAGGAATTCCTGCGGAGGGTTCCGGTATCCGTCGTGTGCTCACACCCCTGCCGGAGAGGTTAAACTCCGGAACTGCCTAGCAAGTCCGAATACAATTGAACAGAACAAACATATATTTATCTAAAAACCCTATGCATTATGCATAGGGTTTTTTGTTTCTTCTTTTCTGTTGTCCGTTACAAAGTAATGATTCCAAGTGCATTGAATACCGAACTGAATAAAATCAACAGTACCAGTATCGGTGCAACATACTTGATCAATACAATATACAGTTTCTTACTCTTAAATTTCTGTGTGGAAGATTCCACTTCATCCGTAATCGTCTCTGGTTTCACAATAAAACCGACAAATACACAGGTCAGGAATGCCACAATCGGCATAAGGACACTGTTGGATATAAAATCGAAGAAATCCAGAATACTCATTCCGTGAATCGAAAAACCGCTCCAGATTCCAAATCCAAGAGAAGACGGAATTGCCATCAACACCGTATAAACGGTTACACAGACCGTAATAAATTTACGGCTCTTTTTTGTCTTATCCACGAAAATGGAAACCACTGTCTCCATCAGGGAAATGGACGATGTCAGTGCAGCAAACAATACCAGCACAAAAAATACCGTTCCGATCAGGTGTCCTCCCGCCATACTGTCAAACACTTTTGGCAGTGTAATAAACATTAGTGTCGGTCCTGCCTTCAGCGATGCCTGATCTCCACCGGAAAACACAAACACGGCCGGTACAATCATCAGTCCTGCCAGAAATGCAATTCCGGTATCAAAGATTTCGATATTCCGCACACTGCTCTCTATATCCTCATTTTTCTTCATATAGGAGCCATATGTAATCATAATGCCCATCGCCAGCGACATGGAATAAAACAGCTGTCCCAGTGCCGCCAGGAAAGCATTCGCACTGATCTTGGAAAGATCCGGCTTTAAGTAGTAGACAATTCCTGCCCCTGCTCCCGGACGGGTCACAACAAATACCGCAATAATAACGGAAAGGACTACCAGAAGCGGCATCAGCACTTTGCTGATATTTTCAATTCCTTTATTTACGCCAAGCAGAATCACAACCGAAGTGGCAAGGATAAAAAATACCAGCCACATCACCGGTTCCCCGGTCCTTGCAATAAAATTTGAAAAATAATCATCTGCTGCCGCTGCATTTCCGCTTCCTGTAAGAAATGCCCATGCAAATTTGATGACCCATCCGCCGATCACACAGTAATACGGAAGAATGATAATCGGCACAATACTGGCAAGAATTCCAATAAAACCGCACTTTTCATGCAGTGTGCTGAATGCATACAGTGCACTTTTCCCGGTTTTTCTGCCCAGTGCAATTTCTGTGATCATAAGTGCAAATCCAAACGTAACCGCAAGGATCACATAGATCAGTAAAAAAGAACCTCCACCGTATTTTGCGGCAAGGTAAGGAAACCTCCACAGATTTCCAAGTCCGACAGCAGATCCCGCAGCGGCAAGAATAAAGCCCATTTTGCTGGAGAAACTGCTGCCATGTTTTTTGTGTTCGTTCATAACAGCCCCCTTAATCATAGTTTCAGGAGGCAGACCGTTTATAATTTAAACCGATATCCGACTCCCCAGATGGTCTCAATGTACTGCGGCTTGTTCGTATTCATCTCAATCTTCTCTCGAATCTTTTTGATGTGTACGGTAACCGTTGCAATATCACCGATAGATTCCATATCCCATATTTTACGGAACAATTCCTCTTTTGTAAATACATGATTTGGATTCTCTGCCAAAAAAGTCAGCAAATCAAACTCTTTTGTCGTAAACTGTTTCTCTTCTCCATTGACCCATACCCGGCGCGCCGTCTTGTCTATTTTAATGCCCCGGATCTCAATGATATCATTTTGTGGCATATTGCTGCCGATCAGTCGCTCATACCGTGCCAGATGTGCCTTCACGCGGGCTACCAGTTCACTCGGGGAAAATGGTTTTGTCACATAATCATCTGCCCCCAGTCCGAGTCCGCGAATCTTGTCAATATCATCCTTTTTTGCGGAAACCATAAGGATTGGTGTATTCTTTGTCTCACGGATCTTTTTACAGATTTCAAATCCATCCACTCCCGGAAGCATGAGATCTAAGATAAACAGATCAAACTCCTCATGCAGGGCTCTTTCGAGTCCTTTGGTTCCGTCATTTTCAATTTCCACTTCAAAGCCACTCAGTTCCAGATAATCTTTCTCCAGATCTGCAATAGCCACTTCATCTTCAACGATCAGTATTCTGCTCATTTGCTGTTACCTCCTGATATTTGCGTATTACAAAGTACATGGTGGTGCCGGAATCTTCTTTGCTGGTTGCCCAGATTTTCCCTCCATGATCCTCTATGATCTTTTTTACAATGGAAAGTCCGATTCCGCTGCCACCGGTTGCCGAATTTCTCGAAGCATCTGTCCGGTAGAACCGGTCAAAAATATATGGCAGATCTTTCTGGGCGATTCCCCTTCCATTGTCTTCGATTTCTACCTGAATAAAATCCCCGACATCCTTAATCCGGATGTTGATGAATTTTTCCGTTTTATTCATATATTTTACGGAATTTCCTATAATATTATTGATTACTCTGCGCAGCTGCTCCGGATCTGCAATAATCTGGGTATCCGGTGTTGCATAATTAAAATAGGACAGGGCAATCCCCTTTGCCTCCAGATCCAGTCCGATTTCTTCCACACAATCCTTAAAATATGCGGCAACGTTCAGCTTTGCAAAATCATATGGAATACGGTTGGTGTCGATCTTGGAATACAGTGTCAGTTCATTGATCAGTGTATCCATCTCATTTGCTTTGTTGTAAATGGTACGGATATACTTATCTAATTTCTCCGGCGTATTGGCTACTCCATCCATGATGCCTTCCGAATAGCCCTTTACCGCCGTAATCGGTGTTTTCAGGTCATGGGCAATGTTGCTGATCAGCGTGCGGTTTTCTTTTTCGTTGCTTAGTTTTTCCTCTGCATTATCTTTTAAGCGCTGACGCATCTGTTCAAAGGTCGTGCAAAGTTCCCCGATCTCATCGTCGCCTCCGGTATCCAACGCAAAATCGAGATTTCCTTCTTTGATATTTTCTGCCGCAACGCGCAGTTTCTGGATCGGTGTAATCATGCTCCGGTAGATCCACACAATCATCATGATCGCTGTCAGTAACAGAATGATTACCACACAGATAATCCCCCATAAAATAAACTGGCGGATCTCCTGCCCGGTAGCATCAAAAGACGTGACTATATACGCCGTACATTTTTCTCCCGAATCCAGCTTAAAATCTGCCTGTTTTACCAGAATTTCATCGTCCCGGTCGATATATTTGTCCACTCCCTGTTTCGAACTGTTTGCCCCATATACCGGAAGTTCCGAAAGAATCTTTTCATTATCACTTCCCCCATTGAAAGAAATATTCTCCCCGATTCTTACCACCAGATAGGAATATTTCTGTTCCAGGCTCTCATTGATCTCACTAAGATACGAAACGTCCTCCATTTTTGAAGGAGATAACTTTATGGTCTTTTTGATCTTTTCAAAATCCGGTGCAGTATAACGGTTTAACATCGGTACAGAATTGATAATACTATAGGCATCCGCATTCTTAATTCCATACGTCTGCTCGATCACATGCGACTGAAAATTACAATAGGCGCTGATCGTGGCAATCGCCAGGATCGATGGCACAAAGATAATAATACAGAACGAAATGATCAGTTTGGTTTTTATCTTCATTCGTATTCCTTCCCTGTAAAAAAAATAAGACACAGAACAAACTCTGTGTCTTATTATATCATTCTTTTATAAAAAATTATGTAAACTTTTCATAAATTAAAGGTACTTCTTTAAAGCCTCTGCCTTGTTTGTTGCCTCCCATGGGAGATTTAAGTCATTGCGTCCGAAGTGACCATAAGCAGCTGTCTGACGGTAAATCGGACGGCGCAGATCCAGCATCTTGATAATTCCTGCCGGACGAAGATCAAAGTTCTCACGTACAATCTTTACCAGCTCATCATCTGCGATCTTTCCTGTACCGAATGTATCAACCATGACAGAAGTAGGCTGTGCAACACCAATGGCGTAAGATAACTGAATCTCACACTTATCAGCAAGACCTGCTGCAACAATGTTCTTTGCAACATAACGTGCAGCATATGCTGCGGAACGGTCAACCTTTGTGCAGTCTTTTCCGGAAAAAGCTCCGCCGCCGTGACGTGCATATCCACCATAGGTATCAACGATGATCTTACGACCGGTCAGACCTGCATCTCCGTGTGGTCCGCCGATTACGAAACGTCCGGTCGGATTGATAAAGAATTTGGTATCTCCATCGATCAGCTCCTTTGGAAGGATCGGATCAAAGACATATTTCTTAATATCCTCATGGATCTGTTCCTGGGTAACGTCCTCATCATGCTGGGTAGATAAAACAACTGCCTCAAGTCTCTTTGGCTTTCCTGCTTCATCATACTCTACAGAAACCTGTGTCTTTCCATCCGGACGAAGGTAGGTAAGTGTTCCGTCTTTACGAACCTTTGTAAGCTGTAATGCCAGCTTGTGTGCCAGTGAAATCGGATATGGCATAAATTCCGGTGTCTCATTGGTTGCATATCCAAACATCATTCCCTGATCTCCGGCGCCGGTATCCAGATCATCTGTCAGCTCGCCCTCTTTTGCCTCAAGTGCCTTGTCAACACCCATGGCAATATCTGCGGACTGCTGATCTAAAGCTACCATAACCGCACAGGTATGTCCGTCAAAACCGGTCTTTGCATCGTTGTATCCGATCTCGTTTACAGTCTTTCTTACAATTGCAGGAATATCAAGAGTTGCCTTTGTTGTAATTTCTCCTGTAACAAGTACGAAACCGGTACAGCTTGCTGCCTCACAGGCTACACGGCTCATCGGATCCTGCTCCATGCATGCATCCAGAATGGCATCTGAAATCGCATCACACATTTTGTCAGGATGTCCTTCTGTAACGGACTCTGATGTGAATAATAATTTTTCCATTGCTTTTTGTTTCTCCTCTCTTGTTTTATACAGAAATAAAAAAAACCGCCTCGCAGCGGATTGATCTAAAGATAATCAAATCCCCTTATTGTTCGATTAACTCGCTCAGGTTGGCACCTTCCAAAACAGGGGTTGCCGTGACTTCACAGATCCTATGTATCTCCATCACTCTGAATAAGAGAAAGCTTACAATATTAAATTTGAAATATCCAAGTGCTACCATACTCCAGTTTCTTTCATCTGTCAAGCCCTAAAAGATTGACTTTTGTGCGAAATAATTCTATACTTTTGTATATACGTTACATACGGAGAGATAAAATATGATAAAAATTGAGACAAAACAACTACAAGAAGGTGCCATCCTTGCACAGCCTGTGATCACACCGCTTGGACAGCCGTTGGCTCCCGCCGGTTCTGCTGTAACCCGTCAGCTGATCAACCGCATGAAACTGTACCGTGTGGAATATGCAAAAATTGAGGGCGAAGAACCTGCTCCGCAGGAGGAGGCTCCAAAGCCTGTAAAAGAAGCAAAAACATACGCACAGGAAAGCAAAACACACTCACAGAAAGTCGCCGGTTCCAGTGAATTCCGCACGTTCCAGATTGAGTATGTTCAGGCAATTGAGCTGATGAAACAGTTGTATACCGCAGCCATCAAGGATAACAAACCGATTGACTCGCAAAAACTTCTGGGCAGTGTCGCAGATCTGTTCCAGTCCCGCAACACCATCGTTGAAATGTTTGATATGCTTTACAACATGCGTACTGTGGCCGATTCGGTTTATGCGCACAGTCTCAACGTTGCACTCATTTCACGAATGATCGGCCGCTGGCTGCGTTTTGAACGTCACGATCTGGACATTCTTACGCTTGCCGGACTGATGCACGATATCGGAAAACTGCTGATTCCTTCCGATATTTTAAATAAGCCGGGATCTCTGACCGATGAGGAGTTTGCAAAAATCAAACAGCACCCGGCACTCGGATACGAGATTTTAAAACGTCAGCCGGATCTGGATTCCCGTATCAAAAAAGCTGCCCTGATGCATCACGAGCGCTGTGATGGAAGCGGCTATCCGACCGGATTGACGGAAGATTACATTGACAATTTTGCAATGATCGTTGCAATTGCCGATGTGTACGATGCCATGACAGCGGCACGTTCCTATCGCTCTCCGTTGTGTCCGTTCGAAGTGATCAGTAAATTTGAAGAAGATGGTTTCCAGAAATACCATACAAAATATATTCTGGTTTTCTTAAAGCAGATTGCCAGCACTTACCAGAGTAACCGCGTCATCTTAAGTGACGGAAGGGGATGTACCATTGTCATGTTAAATCAGAATGCACTGTCCCGTCCGATTGTCCAGTTTGATGATAAATCCTGTCTGGATCTTTCCACCGCCAGCCGCGACCTCTATATCAAAGCGGTTTTATAAATTTTTCAAATGAAAAGGGAGTGTGAAAACATACCAATGTTTTTCACACTCCCTTTTTTACCCGTTCTTTTTATTTATGAAACTTTCAGAATAAACTTCTGAATTTCTTTTTCATCCGATACCTTTTCAATCTGTGCCCCAATGCCGCGCAGCTTCTGATCAAATTCTTCGTATCCACGCTCGATAAAATAAATATCATCAATCACCGTAATTCCCTCTGCCACCAGACCGGCAATCACCAGCGCTGCTCCCGCACGCAGATCCGGCGCATTCACCCTGGCACCTGTATAACGGGTCACTCCATTGATAATGGCAATATTGCTCTCTACCTTGATATTGGCTCCCATACGCGTCAGTTCATCCACATATTTGAAACGGTTTTCAAAAATGCTCTCCGTAACTGTACTGGTTCCCTCTGCAATTCCCAGAATTACTGCCATCTGTGGCTGCATATCTGTCGGGAATCCCGGATACGGAAGTGTTGTCACCTGTGTGTGATGCAGTTTCCCATCCGAAATAATCCGAACCGCATCATCGAACTCCTCAACTTTGCATCCTGCCTCCACAAGTTTGGCGGTTGTTGCTTCCAGATGTTTCGGAATAACATCCTTTACCAGCACATCTCCCCCTGCTGCCGCTGCCGCAAACATAAAGGTTCCTGCCTCTATCTGATCCGGGATAACCGAATACTCTGTCTTATGCAGCTTCTCCACACCAACAATACGGATGACATCCGTTCCTGCACCACGGATATTCGCACCCATACTGTTTAAGAAATTTGCCACGTCTACCACATGAGGCTCTTTTGCCGCATTTTCAATTACGGTTTTTCCTTCTGCCATGGATGCTGCCATCATAATATTGATCGTTGCTCCAACCGATACTTTATCCAGATAAATATGTGTTCCGTTTAATTTTTCTGCCTCTGCAATAACAAGACCATGTGCAATATCCACTTCTGCTCCCATTGCACGAAATCCTTTGATATGCAGATCAATTGGTCTGCTTCCGATATCGCATCCGCCCGGAAGAGCCACTTCCGCCTTTTTGTATTTTCCAAGAAGTGCACCGATCAAATAATAGGACGCACGGATTCTACGGATAAATTCATTGTCCACCGTCACGTCTTTGATAAATGAACCGTTGATCTTTACGGTATGTGCATCAATACGGTCTACCATTGCACCGATCTCTGCAATCGCCTGCAATAATACATTAATATCTCTCACGTTCGGCAAATTTTCGATTGTAACCGTTTCATCCGTCATGATCGCAGCTGCAAGAATTGCCAGTGCCGCATTCTTTGCCCCGCCGATTTCTACCTCACCATTCAGCGGATTTCCGCCTTTGATTACATATTGTTCCATATCTCACCTCAATAAACGCCCTATTTCGTATAGTACGCTACCCTACTATCTATCCTATTCATCTAGTGTAAATTTGTGATACCATCCACAATCTGTTCAACGGTCTGTTCGATATCCAGCCCCGTCTCCGAAATCCGGATATCCGCATATTTTTCATACAGCGGCGTGCGCTCCAGATACAGATCATATAACGTCTGTCCGTCTCTTAAAACAACACCCCTGCCTTTGATATCTTCCAGACGCTTTTCCAGCTCCGGATATGCCACCTCAAGATATATAACTGTTCCGATTTCCTGCAGATGCTCCATAGCTTCTTTTCCGTAGACGACACTGCCTCCGGTTGCAATAATTGCATGATGTGCCTCAAGTGTCGCATTCACACGGTTTTCTACCTGAATGAACCCTTCGGTTCCCTCTTCTGCAATGATCTCACGAAGCAGGCGCTTCTCCTGCTCCTGAATGACTAAATCTGCATCTATAAACTGATATCCCAGCACCTTAGCAAGGATAACGCCGACGGTGCTCTTACCCACCCCCGGCATTCCAATTAACACAATGTTATCTTTTTGCATTACTGTGTACTCTCTGCATTCTGTGTTTCTGTGGAAGTCTGTGTCTCTGTAGAGGCATTCGGGTCCTGCTGTGTCAGAGAATTCTTAAATGAAATCTTTGCAACATTCTTTTTATTGACCTTCCAGCCGTCTTTTTTCTGCCAGCCCTCCAGCACTTCATTGTAGTGGTCACTTTTACGTTTGTCAATAATATTCTGACGATTTTTTTCTGTAGCGTCTTTGTCTGTTTCACTGTCCAGACGAACAATATATAATGCACTGTCTGTTTCAATCACATCGGAAGTTTCTCCTTCTTTCAAATCATCCAATGCCTTTTTCACAGATGTATCCAGTGTGGAATCATCGGATGCATACGCACCGGTAGTGGTCTGCTGATCCTCATCCTTTGCAGCATCTTCGAGAGTTTTTCCATTCTTTACCGCATCTTCGATTTTGTTTGCGGTCTCCTTCAGCTGCTTTTTCTCGTCATCGGTATATTCTACGGTATTTCCGCTGTCATCCTGATGGGAAGTTGTAGAAATAGTCATCATCGTATAACCGCGCTCATTTGCCTCTTCATCCGTCACATTGGTATCTGCTTCTGCCTCGATGGCTTTCTGCATCTTGCTGCGGATGGTGTAGAGCGTAAGCAGTTCCTCCACGGTATCTTCGTCTGCAGTCATCTCCTTGAGTGCCTCGGAAGAATTATCGCTGATAAACTGCTGTGCAGCTTTTTTGATTGCTGCCTTTTCGTCTTTTGTCACACTCACATCATAGTCTTTCATATGTGCCTGTAACGTATACATCTCATGAAGCTGTTCCATAACGGAATCTTTCATGGTGTCTTCCATGGTTGTTCCGTTTCCATATAAATCCTTGCTCCAGAGCTCACTGCTGCTTTTGGCCCCCATCATGCTCTTATAATAATCTTCTACATTTGCCTGCTGATAACGGCATGTAAAGTTTGCCATGCCCATCGTGACGGTCTGATTTTTCATGCTTGCTGCCGTCGCACCTGTATTTATACCACATCCGGTAAAAGCTGCTGCGCAGATTGCACCAGCTAAAATAATCGCTGTAACTTTTTTTGCTTTCATAGTTCCTCCCGGGAGTTTCTTTTCACCTATATACCAGAGTATTATAATTCTTTTCCCTACATCAGGCAAGCACTTTTACGGCTCCGCACACAAAAAAACGTGCATTTGTTCCAATAATTGCCTGAGAACTTCCAGAATTTCCCTGTTCTTTTCCCTTGAATTTGCTCCCAGACGGTAAGTGAAGTACGGTCCCTTCGGATCTGCCGCAAATTTCAGTGATGGAGCAAATGTTTTTACCAGCTCCGGAATACGCTGTGCGTGAATCTTTGCTTTTTCGTACATTAGGATTTTTAACAGATCTTCTCTTTGAACAATTTCCTTAATATATACACTGTGGGCAACCGCTTTGAGTCTGGCAATTGTCAGCAGATTCTGCACGGACTTCGGAGGCTCTCCAAAACGGTCAATCAGTTCTTCGAGCATTTCCTCCGCTTCCTCATCCGTTTCAATTCCGGCGATCCGCTTATACATATCCAGTTTCTGCGACTCATTTGCAATATATGTGGACGGAATAAATGCATCCGTCCGGATATCAACGGAAGTCTCAAACTGTTCGGCCGGTGCTTCTCCCCGGGCTTCTTTCACCGCTTCGTGAAGCATCTTGCAGTACAGATCATATCCAACCGCCTCCATGTGACCGCTCTGTTCGGCTCCCAGCAGATTTCCGGCTCCCCGGATCTCCAGGTCCCGCATGGCAATCTTAAATCCGCTGCCCAGATCCGAATACTCCCGGATGGCAGCCAGTCGTTTTTCCGCCACCTCTTTGAGCATTTTGTTTCTGCGGTACATAAGAAACGCATACGCCGTACGATTGGATCTGCCGACCCGCCCGCGCAGCTGATACAGCTGGGAAAGCCCCATATTATCCGCGTCATGAATGATCATGGTATTGACATTTGAGATATCCAGTCCCGTCTCTATGATTGTCGTTGATACCAGTACATCAATGTCTCCATTGATAAACCGGTACATGATATCCTCCAGCTGGTTTTCTCTCATCTGTCCATGAGCAAATGCCACATTTGCCTCCGGCACCAGCTCCTGAATGCGTGACGTCACTTCATCAATATCCCTTACTTTGTTATACACATAATATACCTGTCCGCCACGGGCAAGTTCCCGCGTGATTGCCTCCCGGACCAGTTCCTCATTATATTCCATGACATACGTCTGAATAGGGACACGGTCCATCGGTGGTTCCTCTAAAACGCTCATATCCCGGATTCCGATCAGGCTCATGTGAAGTGTCCGCGGAATCGGTGTGGCAGTAAGTGTCAGCACATCCACATTGGTCTTTAACTGTTTGATTTTTTCTTTGTGAGCCACACCAAACCGTTGTTCCTCGTCCACGACAAGAAGCCCAAGATCTTTAAACTGCACATCTTTTGACAGAATCCGGTGTGTTCCCACAATAATATCCACCTGTCCTTTTTTCAGATCACTGATGGTCTTCTTCTGCTGCGCTGCCGTGCGGAAACGGCACAACAGATCCACCCGGACAGGGAAATCCTTCATTCTCTGGGAAAACGTATTATAAATCTGCTGGGCAAGAATGGTTGTCGGCGCAAGGTATGCCACCTGTTTATTCTCCTGCACTGCTTTGAAAGCTGCACGGATCGCAATCTCCGTCTTTCCGTAACCGACATCCCCGCAGATCAGCCGGTCCATAATCTTATGACTCTCCATATCCCGCTTGGTTGCATCAATGGCAAGCACCTGATCTTCGGTCTCTTCAAACGGGAACAGTTCTTCAAACTCTCTCTGCCATACCGTATCCGGTCCATACATATAGCCATTCTGTTCTTCCCGCTCGGCATATAATTTCACCAGATCCTGTGCGATCTGACGCACGGCTCCACGCACTTTTCCCTTGGTTTTTGTCCACTCCTGGCTTCCAAGTTTATTGAGTTTTGGTTTTCTTGCGTCTTTCCCCGCATATTTCTGGATCTGGTCAAGCTGTGTTGCAAGAATATACAGATTGGAGCCTCCCGCATATTCGATCTTGATGTAATCTTTCACCTTTCGGTCGACTTCTATCTTTTCAATTCCTTTGTAGATACCAAGCCCATGATTTTCATGTACGACATAATCCCCGACACTCAGATCCGTAAACTGCTGGATTTTTTCGCCCTCATAGGTGCGGTGCCGCTTCTTTTTCTTTTTTTCTTCCCCGAAAATATCCGTATCCGTAATCACTGCAAACTGCAGGATCGGATATTCATACCCCTGATGCACTTTTCCGTAGCAGACCATGATCTGTCCTGCCACCAGATCGTGATCGTAATCTTCCGTATAAAAACAGTTGAGTCCTTCGTTTAAAATATCCTCCGCCAGACGCTTCGCGCGCGTGCGGGAACCGGAAAGTAAAATAATACGGTATCCGTTTTTTTTGTATTTCTTCAGGTCTGCGATCAGAAGTTCAAAGCTGTTATTGTATGCGCTTACGCTCTTTACATGAATGCCGAACTGCCCATTGGATTTTAATCCGCAGGTCTTGATATCCAGTGCGGAAACCGCACAGCAGGAATATTTTTCAAGCCTTCCCATGATTTCCTTATAGCCAAACAGTTCGTTCATCTGCCCCGGCAGAATATACCCCATTTCCAGACGCTGCTTCATGCTCTCCGAAAATTCCAGTTCCGTCTGCCGTCCGCGTTCCGCGCTCCGGCTCAGCTCATCGAAAAACACAAATGTATCTGCCGGATCAAAATAATCCAGAAGGCTCCACCGTTCCCTGCAGAAATAGGACAAAAAAGCATCCATTCCCGCGGTTTCCGACAATTCTTCCCATTCCTGTGCCAGTTCTTTTGCCTGTGACAGTGCCCGATAGGCTTCCTCGGTTTTCATTTCTTTCCGCAATTTATCGGAAAAAGCTTCTGCTTCCTTTAACAGTCTGCGGATACCTTCTGCTTTCTCTTCGGTCGAAAGAACCAGTTCACATGCCGGATATACCACAAGCTTTTCTATATTTTCAATAGATTTCTGACTTTCCACATCAAAGGTGCGAAGGGTATCTACTTCATCATCCCACAATTCAATCCGGACCGGATTTTCTTCCGTCAGCGGAAAAATATCAAGAATTCCACCTCTTAATGCAAACTGACCGATATTATCCACCTGATACTGCCGTTCATATCCCATCCGCACCAGCTGTTCCACAAGTGCATCCAGATCCAGGGTATCTCCCTGTGCAATATGCAGCACACTGTCCCACACCTGTGCATCCCTTGGCATCGTATTCATCAGGGCATCAAATGTTGTGATCACCGTCACCTGTTCATTTTCATGAATTGCCCGCAATGCACTGATCCGCTCTGCGGTAAGAAGGTTTCCGCGGATATCCGATTGATAAAACAGCACATCCTTTGCCGGATAATACACCACTGACGGATCAAAAAAACGATAGTCGTCATACAATTCTTTCGCTTTCTGCTCATGAAACGTTACGATCAGACGCCGGCTGCGTGTCCTTCCAAGCGTGTAAATCATATGTGGCTTCTGTGCATCAATACAGCCACTGATGGTCACCAGTCCCGGCTGCATGGCCGCTTTTGTCATATCTTCATATCCGCTCAATTCCTGCAACGGTTCTATAAATGCTTTCACTTACTTTGTATTCTCCTGCTTTTTTGCATTAAAATCATTCATTGCCTTGTCTGCTTCCCCCTGAATCATCAGGACTGCTGCATCTTCCGCATCCCGTATGGCTTCTTCCACCCTTGCACGGTCCTCCCCGGAAAAACGGCCAAGCACATGGTCTGCCAGATCCCATCCCTGTGGCTTTTCCCCCACACCGACTTTAATTCGCATAAAGTTTGAGGTTCCCACACTTGAAATAATGCTCTTGATTCCATTATGCCCACCTGCACTGCCTTTTTTGCGCACACGGATATTTCCTGGTGCCAAAGAGATGTCATCAAAAATAATCAGCATTTCGCTCTCCGGATCAAGCTTATAGAAATTCACGATTTCTGCGATGCTTTCTCCGCTTAAATTCATATAGGTCTGCGGTTTGGCCAGGATGACTTTTACGCCTTCGATCACACCGCTTCCACACAGCGCTTTATGTTTTTTCTCCGTGATGCTGATGTTGTATTTTTCTGCCAGTGCATCGACGGTATCAAATCCAATATTATGTCTTGTTTTTTCGTATTTCTTGTCCGGATTTCCAAGTCCTGCAATTAAAAACATGTATCCAATTCTCCTTTTATTTGAATTTTTGTCCGTTAATTACGAAAGGTACCGCCGGGTGGCTCCCGTGTGGTGGCTGGGGCTGCTGCTTCCTGTGACGTGCTCAACATCCAGAATCAAGAATCTGCAGAAAATGACCGCGTGGCTCCTTTGATGATTTGCGTTCGTTCAGGTTTCGACAGCGGCGCGGCTTGTGTCCGTCTGGCAGGGACGCGTCCGAAGGATTTCG
>OBAO01000387.1_pt1 | contig 50608 bp, 37 predicted proteins | sample 1517541 | NCBI WGS metagenome assembly OBAO01 (sample SAMN04571698, study PRJEB22368) | human gut metagenome | biome: human gut; material: stool | host: Homo sapiens | place: Luxembourg | collected 2012-08-10
ACGGGGAATTCACCCCCGTGCGCCGGTCGCCTTCTCTTACTCATTGGCTATATTCATGCAAACTGGCTATTGTAGAGGTTCGCATAAAATCCGTCCGCTGCAAGCAGGCTCTCATGATTGCCCTGCTCTATAATCTTTCCGTCTTTCATAACAAGGATAATATCCGCTTCCCTAATGGTAGACAGACGATGAGCCACTATAAAGCTTGTCCTGCCCTGCATCATGGTAAGGAACGCTTTTTGAATCTTAATCTCTGTTCGTGTATCAATCGAAGATGTAGCTTCATCCAATATCAGCATAGGCGGCAAGCAGAGCATGACTCTTGTGATGCATAATAGCTGCTTCTGTCCCTGTGACAGGCTGCCGCCGTCCTCACCGATTTCAGTGTCATAGCCCTTCGGCAGACGTCTGATAAAGCTGTGGGCATGGGATGCCTTTGCTGCTGCAATGATTTCCTCATCTGTGGCATCAGGCTTTCCCATTATGATATTGTCACGGATTGTGCCCTTCTTGAGCCATGTCTCCTGAAGCACCATGCCATAGTTGTCACGAAGACTCTCTCGCGTGATTTTTCTGATATCGTGTCCGCTCACCTTAATTGTTCCACTGTTTACATCATAAAATCTCATAAGCAGATTGATAATAGTCGTCTTTCCACAGCCTGTCGGACCTACGATAGCCACGCGCTGTCCAGGCTTTACATGGAGATTGAAATCCTCGATAAGCTTTTTATCCGGCACATATGAGAAATAAACATCCTCTATGTCCACACGGCCGTCTGCCTCATCGAGTGTTACCGCATCCGAAGCATCCGGTATCTCCTTTTTCTCCTCAATCAGCTCGAAGATACGAGCAGCACAGGCAAGTGCGTTCTGAAGTTCTGTGATAACACCCGATATCTCGTTGAACGGCTTGGTGTACTGGTTGGCGTATGATAAGAAGCATGAAAGCTGTCCTACTGTGATTCCGCCGGTGAGTGCACTCATGGCACCAAAAATTCCGACTCCGGCATACACAAGACTGTTGACAAAACGTGTACACGGATTTGTAAGACTTGAGAAAAATGTTGCCCTCAGTGAGCATTTCTGTAATCTGTCATTTATCTCGTCAAACTGTTCAAGCGCCTCATCCTCATGGTTGAAGGCCTGTACGACCTTTTCATTTCCTACTATCTCGTCGATGAGTGATGTCTGCTCTCCCCTTGTTCTTGTCTGCAGCTGAAACATGGAATATGTCTTTTTAGTGATAAAGCTTGCCACAAAAAGTGACAGAGGTGTGATGAGCACTACAATGCATGATATCTTCACATCTATTGTAAGCATGAAAATAAGCGTGCCTGCTATTGTTGCAATTCCTGTAAAGAGCTGTGTGAAGCCCATCAAAAGTCCCTCTGAAAATGTATCTACATCGGCGATGATACGGCTGACCATATCACCGTGTGAGTGACTGTCAATATAGGAAAGTGGCATTTTTTCAATGTTTAAAAATGCATCACGTCTTATATCCCTCACTATATTGTAGGTCATCCTGTTGTTGCAGATATTTGTAAGCCACTGGGCTGCTGCCGCTATGACGACTATTATTGCTGCTCTCGTGAGGATGGCTGTCATAGCTGTAAAATCAACCTTTCCTTTTCCTACAATCAAATCAATTGCGCGTCCTGTGAGGATTGGAAAATAGAGCGTAAGCGCCACTGTAACAACAGACAGGGCAAGGGAAATTACAAGCAAAGGAATATATCTCTTCATGTAGCTTAATACCTTGCGTATTGTGCCTGCTTTATTCATCTTCGCATTATCCGTAGCCATACTCTACACCTCCTTTTGTCTGGTCATATCCGACTCTTTTTTAAACTGTGAATCATATATCTCTTTGTAGGTCTCGCATGTCTCAAGCAGCTTTTCATGAGGTCCGAAGCCAACCATCTGTCCGTCGTCGAGCACTATGATATTGTCCGCAAACTGGATAGATGAGGTACGCTGTGACACGATAAATATTGTCTTGTCACCATGCATGCCCTTTAATGCCGCGCGAAGACTCGCATCTGTAGCAAAGTCAAGTGCCGATGCACTGTCGTCAAGTATCAGTATGTCAGGATCCTTTACAACCGCCCTAGCAATTGTAAGACGCTGCTTCTGACCGCCTGATAAGTTCTTGCCGCCCTGCTCTATCATGTAGTCAAGGCCTCCCTCTTTGCCCTTTACAACCTCTGTCGCCTGTGCTATATCGAGTGCCTTCCACATTTCCTCCTCTGTGGCATCATTTTTGCCCCAGCGCAGGTTGTCGGCTATCGTTCCTGCAAAAAGCACTGCCTTTTGCATTACAACACCGATTTTATCTCGAAGCTGCACTGCATCGTAGTCATTTATATCATTTCCCTGAATCCTTATAGTACCCTTTGTGGCATCATAAAACCTCGGGATAAGGTTTACAAGGCTTGATTTTCCTGAACCTGTACCACCGATGATTCCGATCGTCTGCCCCTTTTGCACTGTAAAGCTTATATCTGTGAGTGTCTCATCGGCCGCTCCCTCATAGGTCATGCAGACATGGTCAAACTCAACCTCAGGTGCGCCATCCTTTGCACCAATGAGCTTAGGATTTTTCTCAGGAAGCTTTGATGGAATAGAAAGCACATCCGCTATACGATTACCGCACGCCACTGCCTTTGTCACCTGTACGATGAGGTTTGCAAGCTTTATCAGCTCGACAAGTATCTGTGACATGTAGTTTACAAGTGCCACAACCTCCCCCTGTGTGAGGATTCCTGCGTATACCTGCTTGCCGCCTGATACGATAACTGCGATTGTTGCGATATTTATAATGATAAATGTCAGAGGATTGGTGAGTGCTGAGATTCGTCCTACAACCTGCTGCATATTGGTTAAAAACTCGTTGTCCCTGTTGAAGCTGTCAATCTCATCATTTTGCTTATTGAAAGCTCTTATAACCCTGGTTCCCTCTAAATTCTCCCTGGTGTGTGAAAGCACCGTGTCAAGAGAGCTCTGCACCTTTTTGTAAAGCGGAAGGCTTGCAGCCATGACTGAGAATACCACTATTGAAAGCAGAGGTATAGTAACAACAAAAACCATTGCCGCTCTTACATTTACTGTAAAAGCCATCGCCATAGCTCCGAATACAATAAATGGCGAGCGAAGGAAGAGTCGAAGTACCAAATTGACTCCTGACTGCACCTGGTTTATATCGCTTGTCATCCTCGTGATAAGTGTCGATGTGCCCACTGTATCCATCTTTGAGAATGACAGTGACTCTATCTTTTCAAACAATATATGGCGAAGCTTTGTAGAAAAACCAACTGCCGCCTTTGCCGCAAAATACTGTGCTGTGACCGAGCTTACCAGACCAACTGCCGCAAGCAGCACCAGCACACCTCCCATCTTCCATATATATGGCTTGTCCGAAGCCGTAATTCCGTTATCAATGATTGCCGCCATGACAAGCGGTACTATAAGCTCAAAGGATGCTTCCAGCAGCTTAAATAACGGAGCACAGATGCATTCCTTTTTGTACTCCTTCAAATATTTTAATATCTGTTTCATCTTTTCCCCTTTCAGATTTTATGTCGCCGATTACAGCTTCACTATTATAGATGATTTTTCTCATATATACAAGAAAAACGATACACTAAAAAACCAGTACCCTGCGGTACTGGTTTCATATATCAGCTCTTATGTATATGCTTCTTGATTGCTTCAAAGCTCTCAGGACTGATGACATGCTCTATACGGCATGCGTCCTCTGCTGCAATCTCCTTATCAACACCAAGCTTCTCAAGACACTCTGACAAAAGCTCATGTCTTTCGTATATCATCTCTGCTATCTGTCTTCCTGACTCTGTGAGTGTGATAAATCCTGCATCACTAACTGTGATATTGTTCTTCTCTCTAAGGTTTTTCATGGCTATACTCACGCTGGATTTCTTATATCCAAGCTCATTTGCTATATCAACTGAGCGTACCACAGGAAGCTTCTTGCTGAGAATAAGTATGGTCTCTAAATAGTTTTCTGATGATTCATTGTTTCGCATTTCGAATACCCCCGTGAGTTTATTTTCGTTCGTTTTAATTCAGTTATATTATTATAACATACATTTTATTGTTTGCAAAACTTTTCTTTTTGATTTGTACGTGATTTATAAAAATCCAAAAAATATCAAAATCTCATATTTGTTATTGACTTCTAATTCATGTTAGTGTATACTAACTATCGAATCAGAAAACAAACGTATGCATGATATATTTCTAAATCTTGTATGCCATAAATGTTTAATTATATCAGATAAGACCGGCCGATCACCGGTCTTATTTATTTTAAAAAATGTACATATTCAGCTTAAACGAGAGCTCTCTTTAACCTTTCCAGCCCTTCCATAAGCACTGCCCCGGGGCATGCGATATTCAATCTCACAAAGTAGCGTCCATTGCCTCCAAACTCAGCTCCCTCCGACAGATAAAGTCCTGTTTTTTCGCGAATCATCTGCGTAAATGCCACAGAATCATCTGTGAGTGCACTGCAGTCAAGCCACATGAGGTATGTCGCATCGGCATCCACTACATGTATCTGCGGCAGATTTTCTGCCACGAAGCTACAGACTGTTTTGCGGTTTTCCCAGAGATATTTTCTGAGCTCCTCAAGCCACGGCTCACCCTTTGTGAATGCCGCAACTGCTGCCGTGATGGCAAATGCGTTTGGCTCCGCCACCTCGTCTGTATTTAATGCGCGCCATACCTTGTGACGCAAAAATTTATTTGGCACCATCACTGCCGCAGTCTGTAAGCCAGCCATATTAAAGCACTTGGTCGGTGCAATACAGGTGATGCTTATATCGGCGCAGTCCTCTGATGCTGCCGCAAACGGCACGTATGATTTTCCCGGTGCTGTGATGTCGCAGTGTATCTCGTCTGATATAACCGTCACATTGTACTTCCTGCAGAGTGCACCTATTTTCGCAAGCTCATCCTTTGTCCAGATGATACCGCACGGATTGTGAGGGTTGCAAAATATCATAAGCGAGGTCTGTGGATTGGAAAGGTCATGCTCCAACCTGTCATAGTCCACAAAATATCTGCCGTTTTCGTACCCAAGCGGGCTTTCCTGTACATTTACGCCGTTATTAAATATGGAATTAAAAAATATATTGTATACCGGCGTCATGATAAGCACATTTTCACCAGGTGTTGTGAGCTTTCGAACTGTAGATGATATGGCCGGTACGACCCCTATGCAAAAAATCAGGCTGTCTCTTTCGATTTTAAGCCCATGGCGTCTGTCCCACCACGAAATATACGCATCATTCCACTCATCCGGAATGATGGAATAGCCAAACACTCCGTGAGAAACACGCTCTGATATTGCCTCTATTATCTGTGGAGCTGTCTTAAAATCCATATCTGCTACCCACATCGGGAGCTCATTTTCTGCCACATCCCACTTTAGTGAGCCTGTATTTCTTCTGTCTACAACGGTGTCAAAATCATACATAGATTATTTTCCCTCACATATTATCTTAGTCTTTGATGGGTCAACTCTGTCCTTTTCGATAGTCAGTGTGCCAATCTCCTTTGCCCTTATCACTCCGCTTGTCGGATTTAAAACACTGTCCACCTTACTGCAAATCTCTGCATCTACCGAAGAATACTCAAATGCCAATGTAGTGTTTATGAGCTTACAGTTTTTCATAACGAGGTTGTCGATGTAGCAAAGCCCCTGCAAGCTCTCGATTGTGCAGTTTATAAGTGTCAGATTCTTTGCGTTCCAGCCAAGGTATTCACCTGTAATAAATGAATCATAAACTGTGACATTTTCCGTATTCCAGAAGGCATCCTTTGAGATAAGCTTTGAATCGTGCACCTCTACATTTCTTGAGCCGTCAAACGAATAGTTGCCGACAAGCTGGAAATTCTTCATGATAAGATTATTTGTATTCATGCCAAAATAATCTCCCTTTGCCGAGACATTCTCGATATCGACATGATCACAGCTCCAGAGGGTCTCCTGGGCATTTGGAAATGTCACATTTTTAAGCTTTAGGTTATTGCAGCGCCTGAAGTTCTTAGGTGCCTCAACTATTGAATCAGTGACAGAGATATTGTCAGTATACCAGACACCCGCACGCGCCATGTCAAACCATGTACAGTCCTTTACAGCTATGTCACTGCAATACCACAGCGGATATTTCCATCTAAAAAAACAGCCTGTCAGGCTAATGCCATGGCTCTCCTTAAGAGGTGACTCTCCGTCATCAAAAATTGTATCATATATATCCAGGTCGTTACTTGCAAACAGTGCTCTTTCGCCTGTCCGAAACTCCTGATGGATTTGTTTTCTTTCGCTCATTATATATACTCCTTTTTCCCGGTAATTCTAAATAGTTATCTGCCATAAAATCAAATAACCGCCGAGCACATAATATATGCAGCCCGACAGTTATCATTATACCCCAAACCATACTGAATTTATAGTATTTTATATAAGTTTAATATTACAAAATTAATATTAAGAGCATGATATTTACAGCTCAAGCCCGTCAAGTATGCTCTTAAGTGCATCAGCAGACTCCTTGAGCTTTAAAGCTTCCTCACCGTTTAACTCGATTGGGATATCGCTCTCCACTCCGTTTGCTCCAACGATTGCAGGCATTGAGAGAACCACACCGTCGATGCCGTACTGTCCGTGCATCATGTGTGAAACAGGAAGAATAGACTTCTCATCACGCATGATTACCTCGCAGATACGTCTGACCGACATAGCGATACCATAATATGTCGCATGCTTTCTGTTAATTATCTCGTAAGCACTGTTCTTTACGTTTGCAGCGATTTCCTCTGTATTCTCCTTGTGCTTGTAGTGACCTCTCATCTCGCACATCTTGTGAAGCTCCACTCCGGAAACATTGGCTGATGACCATGCAACCACCTCACTGTCTCCATGCTCACCTACGATAAATGCATGTACGCTTCGGCTGTCCACCTCAAGGTGCTCTCCAAGCGCGTACTTAAGTCTTGCACTGTCAAGCACGGTACCTGAACCGATGACACGCTCCTCAGGAAGTCCTGAAAGCTTCTGTGCCACCTGTGTTAAAATATCTACAGGGTTTGCAACGATAAGTAAGATTCCACCGAAATTTCTCTTTGCAATCTCCGGAATGATGCTCTTGAAGATTGCAACATTTTTATTTACCAGATCAAGTCTTGTCTCACCCGGCTTTTGGCCTGCACCAGCAGAAACAACAATGATAGCAGCATCTGCCACATCATCATAACCACCTGCATATATCTTCATAGGTCTGGCAAAAGGAATACCGTGGCTTATATCCATCGCCTCTCCCTCAGCCTTGTCCTTATCAGCGTCAATGAGAACTATCTCAGAAAAAAGACCGCTCTGCATAAGTGCAAAAACTGATGCCGAACCAACGAATCCACATCCGATCATGACAGCCTTTCTTGGGTTTGTCTTAACAACTGCGCTAGTTTTATTGCTCATGTACGTTCCTCTCTTTCTTAAACTATAATTCAAATAGTTGCTTTTTATTATAACTATTCATCCCAAACACAAATTCTCAATATCTGCTTTGTTATCAGTAGTTCTGAATAATTATCTTTTATTTATATTATACCCGCATTGTACATATAATCCGTTGTAAAAACAACAAATTACTTGATAAAATACAATCAATAGCCCATTGTCCCCATTTTTATACAATTTTAATGCAGATTTTCACATAAAAAGTGCAATACTAAAAAGCAAACCGGACCAATACAGCTGAATGAATTGTCATTTAGCATATTGATCCGGTTATATTAAAATGGTCCCTTTTCGGAATTGTGTTCCCACTGAATAGCAATGTATAAATATAAATAGCATGAATAGCGTGAACAGCATGCCCGATTAGCAGAATAACGAATCCAATTGAATTTAGTAAGTATCCGAATAGATAGCACCTTTCAGAAAGATAAGAAATATTTATTTTTCTGGAGGTGCTTTTTATTATGGCATTAACCAATGAAGAACTGCAAGACATAATTTCAAATCTATCACCAGAGGAAAGAAAACAGTTGCTTTCCAAGCTAGGCAGACAAGTAGAAGTTGATAACATTACAAACCCAACGCAGTCTACAAATACAGAACCAAAGGTTAAACCTAAATCTGACAGCTCAAAGGTTTACTGCTGTCCACTATGTGGTAGTGCAAGTTACAAGAAACACGGAACAACTACTTCTGGTATGCAACGTTATATCTGTAAAGATTGTGGAAAAACATTTTCCGAGAATTATGGTGATAGTTTAAGGTACAGTCATCTGACTTCTGATGAATGGCTTGATATCATACGAGGAATAGTAAACAACCATTCATTACCACAAATAGCAAGGGATTGTGGTATATCCAAAAGCACAGCATGGTCATGTAGAATGAAAATCAACCAAGCAATAATGACCATGTATGGGTATAGTGACCTCTTTCAAGGAACAACTCAAGCGGATGAATATTATTGCAGAGCAGCTTTCAAAGGCAAGCGTGACCCAGAGTTCTTTATATACACATTGAGACGTATGCCACGACACAACAGAAATTATTATGAGAAAGTGGAATATTTACAACAGGCTGGTTTATATGACAAGCTAAAGCGTGAGGAACCAGAGTACCTACAACAGTTATTAGAAGAAGAACCTAAAATGAAAAGAGGTATCTCTAATGAGCAAATTTGCATATTAACCTTAGTAGATGAAAATAACAAACTGTATTTAGAGCCTGTCAGCGTAGGACGCTTAGAGAAAGCAATGGCAAAATCCAAGCTAAAACCTAAATTTACATCGGATGAACATAATGTATTTGTAACCGATGACCATAACGCATATAACAGAATCCTGTATGGAACAAAAGCCAAGCATGAAGTAGTTCCAGCGAGCAAGCATACAAATGGAAAATACAATCTAGCAAAGGTCAACAGTGTTCATAGTGCTTTATCAAAATTCATGGATTCAAAGGCAGGCAAGGTTTATACGACAAAATACCTTGACCTCAATCTCATGCTCTTCTGGTGGCTGTTTAAGTACAGAGAATATAGCACCGAAGAAAAAGCACAAGCATTGTTTAAGATTATGAATGATGAAATACCAGATATTGACATTCGAGAAAAGGTCAATCAAGTCACAGTCAATGAATTACAGAACAGAGAAATTACCCTAGATACCAAGGGAGAGTTTCCAACAAAATTATAATAGACATTCCATTCTAACCTAAGTGTTTTGAAAAGCACTTAGGTTTTTTGAATTTATACAGAGGTTTTGAAAGAAAAACTGCATACTCATCCCTAAAATAACTTAAGTCTATGAACGGACTCATTAAAGTATTGAAAGTACATTAAAAAACAGACAAAAGGCAAATATTCAGACAATTTATCTTTTTGTCAGAAAGTAGATGTACTTATGAAGAAAAGCCCAGTAGAAATAGGAATAGAATATGAAAATAAGGTAGTTGAGATATTACAGTCATGCGGTTTAACTGCATATCGAACCAACAAAGCAAATGAATCAGACCCAGAGCAATACAAGGCTGGCTTTGATGGTGGAGTTGATATCATAGCAAAGTACAGTGTAACTGTAAGAAAAATATACAAGGACTTTGTATTTTATATTCAATGCAAATGTTGGAATGGCAAGGAATTGACTAAGTCAGCAATCAGTGAAGTTTATGCTGGCATGCACGCAAGAGGTGGAGAAAGTCTAGGTAGCATTCCTGTTGTATTTGCCACATCTGAAGCCTCACAGGAAACCAGACAATTTGCAGAGAGCCTTGGAGTTGAATTGATACTCAATAAAGAAATGACATTGATAAATCAAGCAATAACATTTAGTAAAGCTGTTTATGCTAATTATGGTGTACTTATGAAAATACTGCTCTATCATTATACAAAAGATAAAGACCTCATAGATACATTACCAGATACCAATAGCAATATAGAAAGTATCACATGGAAGGATCAAGTGCTTACACAGACCAAAATGGATATAGCTATGCTACAGTCTGAATGGGATACAATTGCAAGCCAAGAATTAAAGCTACAACAGAAAAGGCAAAAAGCAATTGATAAGACCAAACTCGCTATGTTAAGAAATGTGCAAACAATGGATTTTTCCAGAAGTAACCATGAAAAGCATATAAAATCGGACAAGCCAACAATAGATATGGATTCTGGTTAGTAGGTAAGTTAAGTGAGGTACTGCTAAGGTATTTAGCAGACAATACAAATTATAGTGATTTTATAAGGGGAATTGATAGACTGACTTCTGAACAAAAGGAAGTCTTGTTTGCACGTCTTCAAGTAGAAATTGGAAAGCATGCTGGCGGTTGCATTGAAGATAAAAAATCAGAAAAAATTGTGGTTATCAATAGCACTAAGAAAATAGGGTCAGCAGTTGAAATTGCAAATAAACCGAAGTCGGTCATAGAGTGTTGTTTACATTGTGGAAGTGTTGCAATCAAAAAGCATGGTACAACAAAAGGTGGAGTTCAAAGGTACATCTGTAAAGATTGTGGGAAAACCTTTGCAGAGAATTATGGCTTGATAACTCATTATACACATTTAGCCGAGTGGCAATGGCAAGAAGCCATAAGGGCAACTGTCACAGGAGATTCATTAACAACATTAGCAAAGAATATAGGTACAAGCACCTCTACCGCATGGACTTGTAGAATGAAAATATACCAGACCATACAGAACATTTATTGTGAGCATGACAAGTGCGATGGACTTATTGAAGCAGATGGAAAATACCTAAGAGTTTCATTCAAAGGCTGTAAAGACAAGGATTGGTTTATAGACAAATTAGGTAGACTTCCAAGACACCATAGAAGTCGTGCAGAAAGAATTGACTACCTTGGAGACAGCTATAAAAAGCTATTTACAGAAAATCCAACAATGCTTAAAGAAATGATATATAGCAGTCAGAAGAGATTTGTAGGCAGAAGCACCATAGATGCGAACCATCAACATATTTGCATACTAACTGCTATTGACCGAAGTAACAATATTTATATAGAATCAGCTACAGTCGGTACAGCAAAGTCACAAGATGTTTATGATAGATTGTCACCGATTGTAAGTAGGGATTCAGTTCTTATAACCGATGACCACCCTAGCTATAAAATGTTTTGCCGAAAAGAACGAATTGAGCATGTAATCATAGAAAGTGAATTGCATACCGCTGGAGCATATAGCTTAAGCAGAATAAATAGTCTGCATTCTTCTATTGAAAGATTTTTTGGTAGTAAAGAATATTTACCAGCAACAAAATATATAGACCTCTATCTAAAAATGTTTTGGTGGCTACAAAAGAACAAAGACCTTTCAAGCAATGATTTAACAAGCATTTTGTTTAAGTTGGTCACAGGCTATGTAGATAACACTGACAGAGCAAAAATGACCAGAACCACAATAAAAGATTTAGTAACAAGGGAATTACCAATAGACACCAAAGATTTTTATTAAATCAGTAAGTAAGACATCAAAATATAACCAAATAAATTTTAAGTTTATTGGAGGATTTAAAATGTCACATACAGAAAACATCCTTGGAATGTTATCCGACAGAGCCGGAACAGGAAAAGACAGTCAGATATATACACCGATACCGATTGTAAAAGATATGGTCAATATATTGCCAGAAGAAGTATGGAACAAAGACACCACTTTCTTAGACCCAGCATGTAAAAGTGGTGTATTCTTGCATGAGATATACTTAAAGCTCATGGAAACACCATCAATGATACAAGACTTTCCAGACAAAGCAGAACGTAGAAAACACATACTTCAAAACCAGCTATATGGCATATCTCCGAATGGTATGTGTCAGCTAATGTCAACAAGAACAGTTTATGGCACGATTCAAGGTGAGAATAATATCATCAGTTTTGAAAGCAATTACTTAGCAGTAATGCAAAATGCAGATAAAACATTCTTATATGAGCGATTAAAGAAGGAGTTTAACACAATGAAATTTGATGTAGTCATAGGTAACCCACCATACAATAAAGGAATGGACTTAGACTTTGTAGACCTAGGTTATAAAATATCGAACAAATATACAGTAATGATAACACCCGCTAAGTGGCAGACAACCGCAGATGATTATAGTGGTTGTGCAAGTAAGAATATCAATTACAAGCAATTTAGAGAATTATATGTACCACACATGAGTTACGTTTGCTTCTATCCAAATTGTTCAGACATATTTGATATACAGGAACGTTCTGGAATTACATACTTTTTGATGAATAGACAAGTTAATAATGAAGATTGTACAGTTGAAAATAAGAGCAAATATCAACCATTACTAAATTCAATCTACAATAGAAAAATAACAAATGGAGAATCTTTATTAAATATTGTAAATGAAATAAGACAATGTATAGGGGAATATGAATCATTTAGATTTATAAATACACAAGGAAAATATGCTGTAAATATTGGTAAATGTATAAGAAATGAACGTGGCAAGAAGGACATATACCAAGCTCTTGGAATAATATCATATAGTACAGGCAAGGCAAGCGTGTTAGAAAACACAGAAATTATTGAAAAAATAAATAACAACTTTGTGACTACTATTGCAAATTCTGAAATTATATTTCAAAGCAATGATATTAACGAGTGCAAAAGTTTTGAAAGCTGGATAACATCCAAATTTGTGAGATTTTTTCTGCTTGGCAACATATCAACCCGAAGCAATATTTTTAACAGCAATTATTTCCGTTTTGTCCCAGCTCCTGAAACAGACAAGTTTGACCACATATATACCGATGAGGAACTTTACAAAGCATTTAACTTACCACAGAAATATATAGATGTCATTGAATCCGTAATTAAAGAACGAAAATAACCTACCAATCTCCCTTGTCATGTGGTAAAATGTAACTATCAAATTAACCAATGACAAGGGGGATTTTATTATGGCTTTAATCAAATGTCCAGAGTGTGGCAAAGAAATTTCAGATAAAGCACCAGCGTGCATCCATTGCGGTTTTCCATTAGACCAGTTAGAAAAAGATAATAGCACAGAAAGTGAAGATAATGGAAAGTCCTATATGCTCATATTAAAAACTGTACCCGTAGAAGCAAAAGTTAAGGCAATAAAAATTATGAGAGATATACGAGGCTGGGAGTTAAAAGAAGCAAAAGATTTTGTTGATACAGTTCCTCATACAGTCACAACAGGATTGACACATTCTGATGCAATAAAATTACAAAAAGAATTTACCGACATGGGAATCACCACTGATATTGAGGTAGATGAAACTACAAAACCTAGGGGCGATATATTCTCTGAAATGCAGTCAAATGAAGAAGCAAGAAACGAAAAATATACAAGAGAGGCTGCTATTGAGGCTAGTAAACCAAAGTGTCCTACATGCGGTTCAACTAATATTCAAAAGATCTCTGGTACAAAAAGATGGGTTACAACAGGTTTATTTGGTTTAGCAAGTAGCAATGTTGGGAAGACCATGGAATGCAAAAATTGTGGATATAAGTGGTAAGGAGGAAACATATTATGAGCACTGAAAAGCATGAACCATACACAGGTGTAGACCGATTAGAATTATTAGGATTTGAAATAATTGACTTAGTATCATGTGGATACAAGGAAACTATTTCAGAAATTGAAAATCAGATTGAAAATGAAAGCATTGTACAGTATATAAGAGAAAAATACAAGGACAATTTGTCAAATACATTTTCCGACAATATGCCATATAACTATGCTGATTGGAATAAGGCATTAGCTAAATACAGTGTTTGGATTAGAGGACAAGAGAGAAGAAAATATGGCATTGAAAATGAAGATGATGGTTTACTTCTACTGCTTGCATTCATTCTTGAATTAGTAGCAAATAGAGAACATGATTGGACAGGTCTCAACTAGAAATTGACATTTTATAATGTAAAGGAGCATAGATAGTATGTATACTAAGAATTTTGACATTTTCAAAGAGATGATATCAGTAGCAGAAAAAGAAAACTTGGAATACAGAGTACTTTACAGCAATATTGAACGTACAGCAACAAATGATAGTACCCAGTGTTTCGGAGCAATACTTTGCACAAATCTGTTTAAGGTTTCCTTTGAAAAAATTATCACACCAGAAGATGCATTAAGATTTGAACAGTATCTGCGTGATAAAAATAGTGTAAGATTAAATTGTAGAATATTATCAGATGAAGATAAAATCAAATTAGAGTAAAATCCAAGGCTACCTCACCATCCAAGTGAAGTAGCCTTTCAAAAATTTCAATTTCACGAATTGCGTATAATCATTAAGTAAAACGAACTCCCCATTATGGAAAAATGAATAAAAATTGTGGAAAACGTATAAAATGAGTTTATATACAGTAGGAACACTTTTCCGAAAAGGGAGTTAAAATGCTGTATCCGCTTATTTTGTGCTTGAATTTCTGTACTCAAGTGGTGTCATTCCATACAGCTTCTTGAACTGTCTGTTAAAATGCTCCACGTTCTGATATCCTGCCTCGATTGCGATATTCTCAACAGTTGTGATGCTGTTTCTCAGCAGTGTGCGTGCCTTCTTCATCTTGGCATTGGTAACCAGCTCCCCGAAAGTCTTGCCTGACTTCTCCTTTATGTACTTGGAGATATACGGCTCTGTCAGGTTGAACTGTGCAGCCATATCTGCAAGCGATACCGTCTTGTAGTTGGCCTGTATGAAGTTGAGCATGGCAATATAGCGCTCATCCTTCACGTGACTGTCAGCCTTGGTGGCAAGGTAATGGTTTACCGCAACAACAAGCGCTCCGATTGATGCCTTGATGATATCCTCATCCACACCTGCGCCCCAGAACATACTGCCGTCAACTGTGATACCCACATACGCCATAGCCTTTGATGAAGATCCGTGTGAAAGCGCATGCTCCTCGTATACAGTGAGCTCAAAGCTGATGTCAAAATACTGCTTAATTATATTGCTGACTGCATCGAGACGGCCGTTTCCATTGGCATCTACCTTTCTTGTGCTGTCATTGTGTAAAATAACCGCCTCTGCGAAAATGCCGTTTACCTGCTTAAAGTGGCACTCCGGTATAGTGAAATATGGATGAAAATCCACATAATTGTCTGTAAAGATACTGTGTACCCACTCAGGTGAAAGCTCCTTGTGCTCCTCGTCCGATACCTGCTTGACCATGTATCCGACCTGCTCTCTCATCTGCTGTGGCACATTGATACCGAAGCTCTGCTTAAGGATATATGCCACTCCGCCCTTTCCTGACTGGCTGTTGATACGGATAACATCAGCCTCGTATGTCCTGCCGACATCCTTTGGATCTATAGGCAGATATGGAACCGTCCACTTATCAAGCTTCTTTTCCTCTCTCCATGCCATGCCCTTTGAGATCGCATCCTGATGTGAGCCTGAAAATGCAGAAAAAACAAGGTCTCCCGCATATGGCTGTCTCTCGCCTACCTTCATTCTGGTAAATGTCTCATACTTCTCCCTGATCTCAGGCAGATTTGAAAAATCAAGCTGTGGATCCACTCCGTGTGAGTAAAGATTCATGGCAAGTGTCACGATATCTACATTTCCTGTTCTCTCACCGTTTCCAAACAGCGTACCCTCTATCTCCTCAGCTCCTGCAAGCACACCAAGCTCTGATGTGGCAACACCGCAGCCTCTGTCATTATGAGGATGTAAGCAAAGCACTACTCCGTCTCTGTACTTGAGGTGCTTGTCGATATACTCTATCTGTGTGGCAAAAACATGTGGCATAGCATTCTCTACTGTGGTAGGGATATTGATGATAGCTTTATTATCAGCCTTTGGCTGCCATATATCAAGCACAGCGTTGCACACATCAACCGCATAATCCACCTCAGTGCCAGAAAAGCTCTCCGGTGAATACTGGAAACGGAAATTACCGTCAGTCTCTGCTGCAAGGTCTCTCAGTAAAATAGCTCCGTCAACTGCAAGCTGCTTTATCTCTTCCTTTGACTTCTTAAACACCTGCTCACGCTGTGCAACAGATGTGGAATTGTACAGATGTACAACTGCTCTCGGTGCTCCCTCAAGTGCCTTGAAGGTCTTCTTGATGATATGCTCTCTGGCCTGTGTCAGCACATGTATAGTGACATCATCAGGAATCATATCCCTCTCAATAAGAGCTCTCGTGAAATTGAACTCTGTCTCAGAAGCTGCCGGGAAACCTACCTCGATTTCCTTAAAGCCTATATCTACAAGCATCTTAAAGAAGTCAAGCTTCTCCTCAAGACTCATCGGCTCGATTAGAGCCTGGTTGCCATCACGTAAATCAACCGAACACCACAGTGGTGCTTTATCTATATAATCCTTCTTAACCCAGTCATAAGTGCATTCAGGAGGCAGAAAATAACTGCGCTCGTATTTTTCATATCCTTTCATCTTAAAACCTCTTTTCGTTTGAACTGATATAATTGTAACACATAAGCGCAGTTATTGGAATGATTATATTTAATCACTTTAATTGATGTAATTTAATTTTTTATAAAAATATAATCAACTTTATTGATTTTGATTATTCTAATCAGATATTTAGGCTAAAATATCCGGCTAATCCTCTCTCTTATTACCCCAGAAAAACAATGCAACTGTTCCCGGACCTGTGTGGCTTCCTATAGTCGTACCGATATCATTTATCTCTACTTTTCCATTCATCTTAGGGAAGGCAGCCTCTATCAGATCCGCTACGGCTTTAGCATCCTCATAGCATGCAGAATTTGATATATAAACCTTATCCGAATAATCGGCACCATCCTTGCAGAGTGCCTGCATCTTCACAAGCATCTCCTTTATTGCCTTCTTTTTGGTGCGGATTTTCTCACGCACAATAAGCTTTCCCTCATTGCTCACATTCATGAAAGGACAGATATTCAGCACATTTCCCACGAATCCCGCTGTCTTTGAGATACGGCCGCCCCTGATAAAAAATGTAAGGTCTGATGAGAAGAACCAGTGATTCACCTCAAGTCTGTGCTCCATGGTCCAATCAGCCAGTGTATCAATATCCATGCCGCTATCCCTAAGGTCAGCGAGCTTATCCATCAAAAGACCAAAGCCTGACGATGCTGCCAGCGAATCAATCACATATATCTTTCTGTCAGGGTATTCCTCCTTAAGAGCCTCCTTTGCAAGCCTCGCCGAGTTGACTGTACCTGATATACCTGAGCTTAGTGTACAGTGAAGCACATCATATCCCTCATCCAGAAACTGCCTGAAGTACTCCATGTACTCCTCCTGATTGATCTGCGAGGTCTTTGTCATGGCACCTGCCTCCATTGCCTTGTAGAAATCCGGCAGTGGCATGGACTGTCCTAAATCATCCATATACTCTTTACCGTCAAGCTCATAGTGAAAGCATGCGTACTTAATATTTCTCTCGAGCATATGCTCCCTGGTAAGATCTGCTGTTGAACAGCAGCTAATCACATAATTTGACATATTATTTTCCTTTACCTTTTGACCTTTTATCATTATATGTAGTCAGATACATATGGTATCTCATGATATAAAATATCGTCAAGCTTTGCAACAGCATCATACGTAGCCTGTATTTTGCCCATCTGTAAAAGCTTCTCCGCACTCTTGTAGCCCAAAAGCAGTGTGGTAAATGTGCCAATAGACATGCTAAGGTGATACTGTGGCTTTTTGTCGGTGAGAGTACAATGACCTCCCTCAAAATCAATGACAAATGTGCCATTGTTCCACGGCAGAAGCTCATCTTCTATCTCGAAGCTAAAGCAGCCGCCCGGACCATCAGGGTCACAGTTATACTGTGAAATAAACTGCGCCACGTCGATGATTCTGCCCATGGCATATGGTCTTATTGTCTCCTTTATATCACTGTCATCGAGCTCAAAAGCGATGGGCTCGCTGTAATAGTTGTTGCCTCTGACCTCATCAATCATGGAATCGTGCGCATGAATGTACTCCCACAGACCAAGCTGCGCCTCACGGTTTAAGTAGATGAGCTCCTTGATGTGCATGACATCGGAGCTGATAAGATACACCATATAGCCACACGGTTCATCATCCTCGTTATAGTAGATGGCGACCATCGTATCGTCCTCATCCCAGCGGAAGTACTCCTCCCAAGCCAGATTGTTTCTGTACAGACAGCCGTGAGTCTTCGCGGCAAAGTGAGTATGAAGCTTCTTAAACTGCTCGTCATCCCACTGCACACGGCGCACATAGCCCGGCTCCTTAAGCTTTGTAGGAATCTGTCTGTCCTTTATCACATATGTCATCTTGTTTGAGATAATCTCCCAGCCAAGTCCTCTGTAAAGAGGTATGGAGTATGGATACAAAAGGGCAAACGACTTGTTGCTATCGCGCATCCTCGTAAGACTCTTTCTCATAAGCTTTTTCATGAGACCATGGCCTGTGTACTCAGGATACGTGCACACACTTGTGACAAAGCCTACCTCGTAGCGCTCACCATATATATTCATATCGAGCGGATATACCGCAAACTGAGCCACAAGCTCCTCTTTTTGGTCTATGATATTGAAGCAGCCAAGCACATCAGCTCTCTCAAGCACCGGAAACTTCGACTGCTTGATTTCATCATCCTTCCAACCGGTCTCGGCAAGATCTGCCTCTGTTACCTGAAAAGCATAACGAAGCAGTGCATTGTATTCCTCCGCATCGTCCTTTGTCAATACTCTTATCTTAAATTCATCTGATTTAAAAGAATGCATAGTGTCCTTTCTCACCTGTCTTTACTGTATGACCATACATATTTTCCGAAATAATCCTAAAAATATAATAGTCCCAAATTCCTAAAAAGTCAATCTTTTGACTCAATAATGATAAATTTTCCTCTATGGATATCAATCACTGCATGGTCATCAATTATTTCATTGGATATGCCAAGCGATGTAAATCTGTCAAAGGAATAATCCGTAACAGGATACTTAAAGCCTCTAAGGCTCACCTCATTGTCGTCTGTCACTGCTATAAGCGAGACAAACCTGCCATATTGGGCTGATTTTTCAATGGTTACGGGCCTATCAGCCATTCTTATACGGTTGTTTGTGTCGATAATGCTGATATCAGTTCCACTTTCCAATCCTATTCCCAAAAGTGAAATATTGCCGAGCACATGGTCTATTCTGCTTCCTGTTGCTCCAAGCAACACTATGCTTCTTGCACCCTCTCTTATGGCAAGTCTTATGGCATACTCTGTATCAGTATCATCCTTTATGGGATTGAGCCTGTGTATCTCGGTCTGTCCCTTTCTCTCAAAATACTCTAAGGACTTTGTTGTGGCTGAATCGAAATCACCTACAATTATATCAGGCGTGACACCGTTTTCGTACAGGAAATCCATTCCGCTGTCAGCCGCAATTATGGCATCTATTCCGTCAGTCTTTATCTCATTTAAGCCGAATTCCTTATCTATTTTTCCACCACATACAATCAAATACCTCATTTTGTCCACCTTCTTATAAATAACATATCCACATTTGCTACAGCCCCGGAAGCATTTCCGTTTTAACCTGCATCTGTTACATCATGATATTCAGAAAACCATTTACATTTTCTTCTATATCTCCGTTAAACACCGCACTTCCCGCAACAATGATATTGGCTCCTGCCGCAAGCAGTGTCTCCACGTTCTCAAGATTAACACCACCGTCCACCTCGATATCAGCCTTATTTGCGGTTTTCTCAAGAAGCGCCTTTAAGTCGCGCACCTTGTCTACAGTGTACGGAATAAGCTTTTGTCCTCCAAAGCCCGGATTTACAGTCATGATAAGCACCATGTCCACCTTGGGAAGCACATACTCTATGGCTGAGAGCGGAGTAGCCGGATTTAATGCTACACCTGCCAGTATGCCCTTTTCCTTTATTGCCTCGATTGTCCTGTCAAGATGCTTACATGCCTCCGCATGGACTGTGATGATATCTGCTCCTGCTGCCGCAAAATCATCTATATATCTGACCGGCTCATCTATCATCAGATGCACATCAAACATACGCTCTGTGCACTTTCTGATTGTCTTTATGACCGGCAATCCTATTGATATGCTTGGAACAAAGCTGCCGTCCATAACATCTATATGCACATACTGTGCTCCGGCCTCATCAAGCTGCTTAAGCTGCTCTCCGAGTATTGAATAATCCGCTGATAAAATTGATGGTGATAAACAGTTCATGTTTTCCTCCGTTTGATTATGCTTTAAATTAATACTTTTGTCTGTTTTTAAGCTCCTCATATAAAAGCTTATAATTATCATACCGCACCTGCGATATTTTCCCATCTGCAAGAGCTTCCTTCACGCCGCAGTCCGGCTCATTTATATGACTGCAGCCCTGAAACCTGCAATATGGCTCATACTCTACAAACTCCGGATAACATGTCCATAGATCTTCCTTTTCAAAGCCCGGCACATCCATCGAGCTGAAGCCGGGTGTATCCATGATATACGTGCCATCCTTTATCGGGATAATCTCAGAATGTCTGGTCGTATGCTTTCCGCGCTCTATTTTCTCACTTATATGTCCGGTCTCCATCTGCACATCATCCTGCAGACAGTTGATGATAGATGACTTGCCAACTCCCGAGGGACCTGCAACCGTGGTCGTCCTTCCCTCTAAAATGTGCTTTATCTCATCTATGCCCTCACCTGTTTTCGTGCTGGTAAAAAGCACTCTATAGCCAGCCGGCTCGTATATGCTTTTAAGCTCCTGCTGCTCTTTAGGTGTGATTAAGTCCTTTTTGTTGAAGCATATGGTAACCGGGACATGCTGGTACTCCATCATACACAAAAACCTATCAAGCAGGTTGAAATTGGGATCCGGCTTTGCGGATGCAAAAATAACCAGGGCCATGTCTATATTGGACACAGCCGGCCTGATAAGTTCGTTTTTCCGTGGCAGTATACGCTCGACATTGCCTATGTGCTTTTCATCATCGAGGACTGCTATGTCGACTATATCGCCAACCAGCGGCTTTATCTTTTGTTTTCTGAAGGTGCCTTTTGCTTTGCACTCGTAAAGAGTGCCGCCTGTGGCAGTTTCTTTTGCTTCTTTGGTTTCTTCTACGTAGACGTAGTAGAAGCCGGCAATTCCTTTAATAATTTTTCCTGTCATGGTTTTCCTTGTGTGCTTTTGTATTTGCAGGAGTCACGCTTTCGGCGGGGTGCATGCCGCGCTTTGAGGTTGTGTGGGTGGCGGGGGCAGGCATATATTCCTCTTAAAAAATATGAAGCCAACCCCGGGCTCTCCTACGGACAGGCTATGGCTTGCTCTGCCCTGTTCTTTCCTCGGTAGGTTTATGGCACCCCGGGGCATTTCATATTTTTTCCTCGTAACACATGCCTGCCCCGCTATCTACAGTCCTTCTCCGCGAGTTCAGGTTCTCGTCCGCGAGTTGGGGTGGTTGGGGTGCGGATAGCACCACTTTGTGGGTGCTATCCGGTGGCTACAATAAAGACATGTATTGTGTTGCTGCTTTGTGTGCTATATGTGTATTGTGTGTATTTACAAATATGATGGCGATACGGAAAACTTGACGTAGCTGCGCTACGGCTCGTTTTCCTTATACTGGGAATGCTCCCACTTTCCTTGTATTGCCATCCACATTTTCATCAAATTTTGATTTTATTTTACAATATACAAATTATGGTACTTGTACAGAAATCGTTTTTTCTCCTGGCTTTTCACCTGTTACATTTCCATTCTCATCCTTGACAGGCTCTGTATACTGCCATGTAACCGTTACTGTACCTGTTTTACAGTTCATTGTTCCACTTACTGTAACTGAAGTTGATGTTACATCACTTCCGCTTGCATAAGTTTTTCCGTCAGAACCCACAAGTGAATATGAACCACCTGTGATATTAACATCTCCGACATCAAGCTTAACCGTCTTACTTACGTTAGTCGATATCTCCTGCTTACCCTTACTGAGTGTCAGTGTGATTGTGGTACCTGCGGCTACGGTTTCACCGGATTTGGTCTGGCTGATTACGTTGCCGGCGGCTACGGTGTCGCTGTACTGGGAGTCGGCATAGGTGTACTTGAGGCCTGCTCCTGCGAGGGCGCTTTCTGCCTGTGACTGTGAGGCGCCTACTACGTTTGGCACGGTGATTGGCTTCTGGCCCGGTGAAAGGGTGACTGTTACTGTGCTGCCCTTTGCGGCCTGTTTCTTTGCCGATGGTGACTGTGCTGTTACTACATCTGCTGCTACACTGTTATTGTAATCTCCATACTCGAAGGTGACACTAAAGCCTGCTGACTCGAGTGTGCTCTTTGCCGAGCTCTTGGTCTTTCCGATTACACTTGGTATCTTGACCATCTCTGATGTACTATCACCTTTTCCTGCGATAACTACATTAATCTGTGAACCACGCTTTACTGTATCTCCGGCCTTGACATCCTGATCAAGGATTGTGCCGTCCTTTTCATCTGACTGCTTTGTCTCAAATGCAAATACTGTGAGGTCAAGCTTTAAGCGGTCTACTGCCTTCTGAGCATCATCCACTGACATGCCTCTGATGTCAATCATCTGGCCCTCTGTCTCAGTCTGTGTCTCTGACTCTGATTCAGACTCGGTCTGTGTCTGTGACTCTGTCTGCTGTGACTCTGAGTTCTTTTTGCCGCCAAACTTAAACACTCCTGCCACTGAAAGTGCAAGATATATGATAACTATTACAATGATTACGGCTGTTACTATACCCATGATTGTGATTGCTTTATCCATCTTTGGATTTAAAAGCTTGCCGTCATCATCATCGTCTTCGTCTTCGTCGTCATCATCGTCGTCTAAGAGTGACTCATCATATTCATCATCATCGTCTTCACCGTCAGCATACTCATCATCATTATCTGCATCGGTATCATCATCGTTTAAGTCCTCTGCGACACCTCTGCCCTCTTTTATCTTGTCAAGCTCCTCCGGGCTTATAACCTTGGTCTTGCCACCGTCAACGAGTGGTGCTATTGTGACGAAATCCTCATCAGGATGCGCAAGAGAACGCCTTATGTCTGTGAGAAGCTCCTCAATAGTCTGGTATCTGCGATCCGGTGTCTTTTGCGTACACTTTAAGATGATTTTCTCAAAACTGATTGGCAGATCCGGTGCGTAGATGCTTGGCCTTGCAATCTCCTCCTGTAAGTGCTGCAGTGCAACTGCCACTGTGGTATCACCGTCAAACGGCACACGGCCTGTAACCATCTCAAACATTACGATTCCCAATGAGTAAATATCACTTCTGCCATCGACGAAGCCGTTTCTTGCCTGCTCCGGAGATGCATAGTGTACTGAGCCCATCACATCTGAGCTTATTGTATTTGAAGATGTAGCCTTTGCAATTCCAAAGTCTGTCACCTTTACCTTGCCATCTGTAGAAATAATAATATTCTGTGGCTTGATATCACGGTGAATGATATTTTTATTGTGAGCGGCCTCTATGCCCCTTGCCACCTGGATTGCAATACTTGCAGACTCCTTGAATGACAGCTGGCCCTTTTTCTCGATATAAGTCTTAAGTGTGATACCCTCGACATACTCCATGACAATGTAGTACAGACCATTCTCGCTGCCTACATCATAGATATTTACGATATTCGGATGCTCAAGTCCTGCTGCTGACTGTGCCTCAGCACGGAACTTGGTCACAAATGAACTATCCTCCGAAAACTCCTGCTTTAAAACCTTTATAGCTACAAAACGGCTCAGTATATGGTCTTTTGCCTTGTATACATCTGACATGCCGCCTGCGCCAACCTTGCTTAGGATCTCATATCGATCCGATAAAAAACTTCCTATCTCTAACATCTGTTATTACCTCGTCTTAAAATGGTTTAATAATCATTACAGTGATATTATCGCGGCCACCGTTTGCATTGGCCATGGCGACAAGCTGTGACGCTGCTGTCTCGATATTATCATTTTGCCTAATAGTATCGCATATTTCTTCATCTCTCACCATATTGGTAAGTCCGTCTGTACACAGAAGAATCCTGTCGTCCTCACATAGCTCGACCTCAAAGAAATCTGCCTCCACATGATCTGCTGCCCCGACGGCTCTCGTGATGATATTCTTGTCCGGATGAACTCTCGCCTCGTCGGCATTTATCTCACCCATCCTGACCATCTCATCAACCAGTGAATGATCCCTGGTAATCTGTCTGATCTGCTCTGTGCCACCTACAATATAAAGCCTGCTGTCACCTATATTGGCCACAAAAAGCTTGTTTCCTATAATAGTTCCTATGACCAAGGTGGTACCCATTCCACGCTTAGCTTCATCCCCACGAGACTCAGCCACCAAAAGCTCATTTGCCTTGTTGATAGCCTCTTTGATGATGGATACCGGTTCATCCCCGGCATTTCTCGATACCGATGCAACCACACGCTCTATAGTGTATCTGGAAGCATAGTCACCGGCTTTGTGTCCTCCCATTCCATCTGCTACGATGAAAAGATTCGGAAGATTTCCTACTGCGGTGTCAGACGAGAAATAAAAATCCTGATTCATCTCACGAATAGCACCTGCATCCGTAATGGAAAACGTCTTCATCTAGTTTATTCCTCTCTCCTTATCTATATGCTTCTTGCGAAGCTGTCCACAGGCACCGTCTATATCTCTGCCCATTTCCCTTCTAATAGTAACATTAATTCCGTTTTTTTCAAGCCTATTTTTAAAAGCCTCTATAACACCCTTGTTGGACTGCACGTAGTCGCGCTCCTTTATCGGGTTTACCGGAATCAGATTTATATGGCAGTTCATGCCATGTACGAGTGCCGAAAGCTCTGCTGCATCCTCGGCTGTATCGTTCACTCCGCCTACCAGGCTATACTCAAAGGTAACTCTGCGGCCGGTCTGTGCAAAATAATATTTGCATGCATCGACCACATCATGTATATCATAGCTGTTTGCAACCGGCATGAGAGCTTTTCTCTTTTCCTGGTTGGAAGCATGCAGTGAAAGCGCCAGCGTGATAGAAAGCTTTTCATCTGCAAGCTGTCTCATGCGCGGTACGAGACCACATGTGGAAACTGTCAGATTGCGCTGGCTGATATTGATTCCGTTTTCATCAGTAAGAAGCTCTATAAAGCGCAACAGATTGTCATAATTGTCAAGTGGCTCGCCTGTCCCCATGACAACCACATTTGAGATGCGCTCCACTATGTCCTTGCCTATCTGATAAATCTGGTCAATCATCTCAGACGGCCTAAGCCCCCTGACGAGACCGTCAAGAGTGGATGCACAGAATCTGCACCCCATCCTGCAGCCAACCTGCGAAGATATGCATACAGAGTTTCCATGCTTGTACTTCATAAGCACACTCTCTATGACGTTGCCATCGTCGAGTGCAAAGAGATATTTTCTCGTGCCATCGAGCTTTGACACCTGCACCTCCTCTTTTTTTAGCGAGATGAGTATTGCATTGTCCTTTAATACCTGTATGAACTTTTTTGAAATATTGGTCATCTCATCAAAGCTTTCCACATGCTTCACATGAATCCACTCATATATCTGCTTCGCACGGAATTTCTTCTCTCCGAGCGATATGATAAACTCTGTGAGCTCGTCCATATTCATTGATTTGATGTCAGTTAGTTGTTCTTTTATCTGTTCCATATTATTTTTATTAAATCTGCATTTAACTATTGTTTATAATTCTACTAATTCGAGCCAATTTATATTTATTAATTCATGATTTACTTTAATATCATAATTTGCTTTTTATAAATCTTGCAATAAAGAATCCGTCACTTCCATGCTCACCGGGCAGTATCTGTTCCATTCCGGTGCCCTCAGCAAAGTTCTTATCCAGTTCAAACTCCGGATGCTTTTCAATAAACCACCTCACATTGTCCTCGTTCTCAGCCTCATCTATCGTACATGTACTGTAGACGAGCACTCCGTTTGGCTTCACGTATGTATGCACGGTATCAAGTATCTGTCTTTGAAGAGCGGCAAGCTCATCTACAGACTCAGGTGTCATCTTGTAGCGGATGTCCTTCTTTCTTCCGAGCACGCCAAGCCCTGAGCACGGCAGATCACAGATCAGTATATCTGCCTTTCCCGCAGAATCAGCATCAGGCACTGTGGCATCCCACACCTCTGCCGACATATTGTTAAGGCCATGCCTGTCTATATTTTCCTCAATCATACCGACCTTGTTATCTGTCAGGTCACGCGCGAGCACATGGCCGCTTCCCTGCAAAAGCTCAGCTATATGGGTGCTCTTGCCACCCGGTGCTGCGCATACATCTATCACATAGTCGCCCTTCTTTGGAGCAGCCGTCTGTGCGACAAGCATGGAGCTGATATCCTGCACATAGAAAAGCCCGTCTCTGAAGGTCTGCAAGCCATTCAAATAATCAAATCCAGATATAACAAACGCATAATCAAGCTCATCAACCGCTGTGACCGTCACACCCTCTGCCTCAAGCATCGCGCGAAGCTCATCCGGAGTACACCTGGTCAGGTTTGTCCTGATGCTTATTGTGCTCTTACTGTGAAAGGCCTTGAAAATTTCCTCTGCCTTCTTCTCTCCGTATGCTGATACAAATCTGTCCACTATCCACTGTGGCATAGAGTATCGGATGCTTAAGGTATCAAACTGTACTGAATCTATATTTCTTGCAATATTTCTGAGAACACCGTTTACAAAGCCCGAAAGCTGTGCAAACTTATGCCTCTTTGCAAGCTTCACCGCCTCATTGCATACAGCTGAATCCGGCACCGCGTCCATGTACTTTATCTGGTAGACGCTCATGCGAAGAAGATTTCTGATGAAGGGCTTCATCTTCCTTACCTTTGTCTTTGAAAAAGAGTCTATGATGTAGTCGAGCTGCAGCATATACTCGATAGTGCCGTCAACAAGCCTCGTCATAAAGGCTCTGTCCTGCTTTGACAGATACTGATACTTGTCAAGCACACTGCGAAGCACGATATGCGAAAAGGCTCCACGCTCATTAATCTCAATAAGCATCTCAAGGGCAAGCTCACGCGTATCCACAGAGTGCTCATTATGCGCTGCCACATTTGATTTTGCCGGTCTGCCCGGTATATTATTTTTGTTTATTTGGCTATTTTTATTGTTATGATTATTTTTACTATGATTATTTATATTCTTATTCGATGTCATATAGTTTAACCTACTTGCAGCTAAAACAGTATCAGTCGTCCCGTCTGCGTCCGTTTGTGATAAGTATTATACGAAGGAGCTGTAAAATAGCAGCAGCCGCACTGGCTACATAGGTAAGTGCCGCTGACTTGAGCACCCTTCTTGTGTACTTAAGCTCGTCATCTGCAAGTATGCCCTGTGTACGAAGCATGACAAGCGCACGTCTTGAAGCATCAAACTCTACCGGCAATGTCACGAGCTGGAACAGCACTGCTGCCGAAAACAGCAATATGCCTATATCAATAATAAGCCCTGACGAGCGTGTGTTAAATAACAAGCCGATAAGTATGACCGGCCATGCAAGCATTGAGCCAAAATTAGCTATAGGCACAAGTGCACTCCTGATTGAAAGAGGAGCATAGCTTTTCGCATGCTGTATAGCGTGTCCACACTCATGGGCTGCTACGCCAAGTGCTGCGACCGATGTGGCATTGTACACAGGATCAGATAAATTCACTGTTTTGGTGCGCGGATCATAGTGGTCCGTCAGACTGCCAGACACATGACGCACCTGCACATCATATATGCCTGCCGCCTGAAGCACTCTCTGAGCTACCTGTGCGCCATTCATGCCTGACATGCTTCTTAGCTGCGAGTATTTATTAAATGTACCTTTAACTCTTGCCGATGCAATCATACATATCACTGCACCTATCACAACGAGTATATATGTCGGATCCCAGTAATAATATCCCATGTATCATCTCTCCTTGCTGCTTATTATAATGCGTATAGTAGTTTGTCAATAGTTACTTATAATGAATAACTATAATGTGAAGAACGAGCCCTCTTCCACATGACAGCCTCTCAAAAATGAACCTGTATCCATGCGCTTCTTGCCCTGGAGCTGTACCTCTACTAAAGATAATGCTCCTTTTCCTGTCTGTACATACATATCATTTTTTCCGATATGATAAATGCAGCCCGGCTCATAATCATCGCTGCCGTCAATCACCTTTGCACTCCACACCTTAAATGTCTTACCGTTTAAGTGGGTGTATGCGCTCGGCCATGGATTAAGCCCCCTTATAAGCCTCTCGATCTCAACAGCCGGCTTTGTCCAGTCGATAAAGCCAAGCTCCTTACTGATCATTGATGTATGTGTGGCCTCCTCGCTGTTTTGAGGAGTATACTCTGCAGTGCCATCCTCTATCATCTTCATGGTCTCCACACACAGCTTTGCTCCCTCTGCTGAGAGCTTATCAAACAGGCTGCCACCGGTCTCATCAGGTGCAAGTCTGACTGTACTCTTTGCAATCATATCGCCGGTATCGACACCCTCATCCATCCTCATGGTAGTGACACCTGTAAACTCGTCACCGTTAATCACAGCCCACTGGATAGGAGCCGCACCTCTGTACTTTGGCAGAAGTGAAGCATGCACATTGATACAGCCGTATCGAGGCATATCAAGAATACTCTTTGACAGAATCTGTCCAAAAGCAACCACAATTATTATATCTGCATTAAACTTTCTGAGATACTCTATATTAGCAGTCTCTCTTATTTTAACCGGCTGGAATACCTCAATACCGTGCGAAAGCGCACACTCCTTGACCGGTGTATACTGCATTGTCTTGCCGCGGCCCTTTGGTTTGTCGGGCTGTGTGACAACCAGTGCCACCTCGTGCCCTGCCTCTATAATTGCCTCAAGTGTTCCCACCGAAAAGTCCGGTGTTCCCATGAAAATTACTCTCATCTTACTGCCTCCCAGATATTTTCCAAGCTCAGATAACAAATGTCATCCTAATGATTACTCCTGTGTATCCTCATATGTCACATCGTGAAGTGCGCCCTCAACCTTCTCCACATAGAGATGTCCGTCGAGATGGTCAAGCTCGTGGCAGATACATCTGGCCAAAAGCTCCTCTCCCTCTATCTCATACTCATTCATATCCTCACCCATGAAGCGGGCCTTTACATGATTCGGGCGTGTTACCTGTCCGGCCTTTCCCGGTATCGAAAGACAGCCCTCATCGCCGGTCTGCTCTCCGTCAGACTCGATAATTTCAGGATTAATCATCACGATCGGACCCTCGCCCACATCGATAACAACGATTCTCTTTAATATGCCAACCTGTGGTGCGGCAAGTCCTACACCATTGGCCTCATACATAGTCTCAAGCATATCATCAATAAGTGTTACTATCTTTGGAGTCACCTCCGTAACCTCTCTGCAGACCTTGCCAAGTACAGGGTCTCCCTCCACTCTAATAGTTCTAAGTGCCATAATTGCCTCCTTCTATATCTATCAAAATCCACTCATCGGATTGAAATCAAATGAGATATTAGCATGTTTCATTGCCGTATCAGCTTTCACAGCCTGCTCTATGCCATCCTTTATGGAAATGAGCGCCGCATAGTCAGATGTCTTCATGTAAATCACCTTGCGGTATATGTCATTTACCCTGGCGATGGTCGCATCCGCAGGACCGATGAGCTGAATCAGTTGCCTATCATCAGGGCTTTGATTTTCATCTGCATGCGATATCATCTGCGACGCTATATCGTACACTTGCTGTGCCATGCTGCCGCACTCACTCTCATCAGGTGATGTGACATGGACTAAAAGCATATTCCATACAGGCGGATAATGCATAAGCCTCCTGTACTCTATCTCCTTATCGTAAAAAGCCTCATAATCCTGCTCTTTGGCAGTCCGGATGGCATAGTGGTCAGGGTCGTAGGTCTGGATAACCACATTGCCGGGCAGCTTTCCTCTGCCGGCGCGCCCTGCCGCCTGGGTCAGCAGAGCAAAGGTGCGCTCCGCCGCATGAAAATCATTCACATGCAGTGACATATCCGCCGCCAGCACACCAACCAGCGTGACATTTGAAAAATCATGCCCCTTTACAATCATCTGCGTACCGATAAGTATATCGGCCTCATGATTGGAAAATGCCTGCAGAATCTTCTCATACGCATCCTTCGCCCTCGTGGTGTCATAATCCATGCGCAGTATACGCGCCTGTGGAAAACGCCTTGCCACCATCGCTTCTATCTTCTGTGTGCCGGCCTTAAAGCCGCTAATGTACTTCGAGCCACAGCTCGGACACACCTTAGGTACCGGCTGTCTGTAGCCGCAGTAGTGACAGACCATCACTCCGCCGCTATGCTCACTGAGTGATACATCGCAATGAGGACATTTTACCACAAAACCGCACGCTCTGCACGACATAAATGCCGATTTGCCCCTTCTATTTAAAAAAAGAATGGTCTGCTGGCCATTTAGAAGCCTCTCCTCCATGAGCTCCTGAAGCCTAGTGGAAAGAATCGAGCGGTTTCCCTCACGAAGCTCCTGCCTCAAATCGACAACCTCACACTTTGGAAGAGGTCTGTCGTCCACACGCTTATCCAGCTCCAAAAGCCTGTAAACGCCTGTCTTTGCCTTGTAAAAGCTATCCACCGACGGTGTTGCAGAGCCAAGTACCACAATAGCATCGGACATGCGCGCGTACTCTATCGCCACCTCCCTGGCATGATAGCGCGGCACCGACTCGCTCTTGTATGAATTCTCGTGCTCTTCATCTATTATGATAAGTCCTAAATTTGAAAAAGGTGTGAACAGCGCCGACCGCGGGCCAATCATGATGTCAATATCACCATTCTTAGCTCTCTCAAACTGGTCATAACGCTCACCATTTGAAAGTCTTGAATTGATTATCGAAACCCTGTTCCCAAATCTTGCAAAAAAACGCATCACGGTCTGGTAAGTAAGGGCAATCTCGGGAATCAGCACAATCGCCTGACGCCCGGACTGTATACAGTGTGCTATAAGCTCCATGTACACCTCTGTCTTGCCACTTCCGGTAACGCCCTTAATCAGATAAGTATTTCTAAGACCGGCGGCAATGTCACCTTCTATCGCATCAACCACACTCTGCTGCGCGGCATTCAGCACCTTATCATAGGTGTCCACACTCATATGCTCCACAGGATTTCTGTAGCCGCTCTGTGTGATGACCTCGATAAAGCCGCTCTGCTCAAGCGCTCTTATAGTGGCAGCCGACACCGACAGCTTGCCTGTCACAAAGGAATACTCAAGGCGCGCCCCATCATCAGCATCAATCAGCGCACGAAACAGCCTGGCCTTTGCCTTTTGTTTTTTTGCCTCGCAAAGCGCAAGCTGCGCCCTGGCCTTTACCTTGTCTATTTTCAGTGCAATACTGCGGCTCACCTGCTCCTTAGCCTGCTTCTTTACAGGTATAACAGTCTTAAGCGCCTGATTCATGGTAGAGCCGTAATTGCGCCGTATCCATGCCGCAAGTGCGATGAGCTTTGCCTCCACAGCCACAGAGTCTGCCTTTATCCCGATAAGAGGCTTTGTCCTTGCCGGGTCGTACTCAGGCTTATCCGTGACCTCAATCACATAGCCTGTGATAGTGCGGCTGCCAAATGGAATATCCACGCACACACCCGGACGGATGTCGCATAAAATCTCATCCGGGATGCTGTACTGAAATGTCTTATCCAGTTTTTCGTGGGATATATCCACAATCACGTTGGCATACATAACTGATACTATTTAACTCCTTCGTATTTCTCCTCGCAGTACTTGCAACGGTAGATTTCGTTTTTCTCATCGGAAAGCACGAAAATCTGGTCAAGTTCCTGCTCAATTGAAGTAATGCATCTTGGGTTTTTGCACTTGATGACATTTTTCACCTGATGAGGCAGCTTAAGCTCCATCTTGTCCACAATCTTGTCACCCTTTATCACATTTACAGTGATATTGTGGTCGATAAATCCAAGGATATCGAGGTCTAATGACTCTATCGGACACTCTACCTTGATAATATCCTTCTTGCCCATCTTGCTGCTCTTTGCATTCTTTATGATTGCAACTGTGCAGTCGAGCTTGTCAAGCTTTAAATCCCTGTAAATCTGAAGACTCATACCTGCCTTGATATGATCGAGCACAAAGCCCTCATGTATTCCACTTATATTCAGCATATTATCCTCCTTTAGTCCTCAGCCAGTCCAAGCAATGTCAGAATAAGCGCCATACGCACGTAAACCGCATACTGTGCCTGCCTGAAATAGCATGCTCTCGGGTCATCATCCACATCAACAGAAATCTCATTCACACGTGGGAGCGGATGAAGTACAATCATATCATCCTTTGCAAGCTCCATCTTCTCCTTTGTCAGAATGTAGAAATCCTTCAGACGCACATAGTCCTCCTCATTGAAGAAACGCTCCTTCTGGACACGTGTCATGTAGAGCACATCAAGCTCTCCCATGGCATCCTCGAGCTTTTCTACCTCCTTGAACTCGATATTGTTGGCACGAAGCACATCATCGCGCACATAATCAGGCACCTTAAGCTCCTCAGGCGAGATAAGCACAATCCTCACATTGTCATATCTGATGAGTGCATTGATCAGTGAATGCACTGTACGTCCAAACTTTAAATCTCCGCAAAAGCCGATTGTGATATTATTCAATCTGCCCTTGATGGAACGGATTGTAAGGAGATCAGCAAGTGTCTGGGTAGGATGCTGATGACCTCCATCGCCTGCATTGATTACAGGGATACGCGATTTCTCTGAAGCCACAAGCGGTGCACCCTCCTTAGGATGACGCATGGCACAGATATCCGCATAGCAGGAAATAACCCTGATAGTATCTGAAACGCTCTCGCCCTTTGACGCAGATGACGAATCAGCACTGTGGAAACCTAACACCGAGCCTCCCAAATTAAGCATGGCAGCCTCAAAGCTAAGCCTAGTTCTCGTGCTTGGCTCGTAAAAACAGGTTGCAAGCTTCTTTCCATCGCACTTGTGTGCATATTTCTCAGGATGAGCCTCTATATCATTTGCAAGATCCAGAAGCTTGTCCAACTCTTCTACAGAAAAATCCAACGGACTCATTAAGTGACGCATAATTTGCCTCCATTCTTTTTCGCGTAACAATTTTTTTTACATTTTTTCTATCATATAATAACTTAGCGCAATATTCAAGTTGGCTTTTACACTTTTTTGTTGTAGAATATATGTCAGAATACAACTGTTCTGAATGCTTAACAATTGTATTGAAGTTTTCATACAATTACGACAATTTCAACATCAAAAAGGAGAATAATATGTCTGTAAATGAATCACAAATCAAAAACACCACCGCCGGCGCAATCGATGATGACGATGCTGTAATCTTTAAAGAGAGAAAGAGACTGCTGTTTCTCGGTCTGCCGTGGACTTTCACAAAATATACCGTCACACCGTCCTTTATCACTGTAGAGTCCGGACTTTTAAGCACCACAGAGGATGACTGCTACATGTATAAGGTAGCTGATGTAAAGCTTACCACATCACTGATGGAGCGCATTTTTAAGCTCGGCACCATAGTCTGCTACACAGGCGACGTCACAAGCCCTGAGCTTAAGCTCGTTCACGTAAAGCACTCACGCGAGATAAAGAGCTATCTGCTCAAGCAGTCTGAGGCCGCAAGACTTAAAAGACGCACCTTAAACACTGTGGATATCGGTGCGCACGGAGCAGACATGGCAGATTTGGATCATGATGGTATTCCGGATTCGCTGGAATAGACCTTGCTCGTATTATACATCAGATATTGTGTATTATTTAAAGGAAGCAGCTTCCAGTTAATCCGGAAGCTGCTTCTATTTTCATTTCATGCTATCTAATTTAGACAAATATCCTTCGCATATGAATAAGAGATTATTTCTCCCTGCTTAGTAGCAATATAACCTTTTTCTTTATGTGAATAGTTTGATATATCAACTGAACCAAAATCCTTAAATTTCAAATAAATGCGTTCAAGCACATTCTTTTCCTCATCGGATAAAACACCCTTTGGCATATCACACTCAGGAATCACCTGATGCTTTTCATATCCATTATCATAAGCCACCTCAATATGAGCCAAATGGTCTGCTGCCATCCTTCCAAAAAGCATATCAAAATTTTCAGGAACCGGGCCATATGGTAAATGCGCATACCTTAAGCCTGATATTGAAATACCATTTTCCTTATAAAAAATCATGTCTGAATAATTTAACAGCTTCATCAGCTTTGTCTTTAACAGCTCTGTGCTTTTATTTGCAAAAAATAAAACCATTGCACACAATTTTTCATAATCAAAAGCTTTAAATCCATTTTCCTCACATGGAGTTTCGGAGAAAAAATCATCAAAAAACTTTCTATTTTCTCTGTATTCCAAATTCTGCTCAAGTTTTTCTACAATATCAAGCAAATTTGTCTTCTGCTTTTCATCAATGTCTATCTCATTTTCTGTAAGATATGACCTCATATTCTCAGGATTTTTCAAAAAAATCAAAAGACTATTATGAGCCCGGTCCTGTAAAGAACCATTCTCGTATCTGCAGATAGTCTTATCTCCCCAGTTCAATAATTTTGAAAAGCCTCTCTGGCTTAGTCCATACTGCTGTCTTATTTCTTTAATTTCTTCCGGAAGAAGAAGCTTATGCCTCCTACGATATTCATTGTATGCATTAATAAGAGTAGCATTATCTAATTCCTCAGAAAATAATTCCTCTCCGCACTCAGCACATACAAGCACCTGCGCGTTTACATCTATCATCTCTCCGCATACATTATAAGATTCTTTTTTTGTAACTATTGTAGTCTCAACTTCTTTTTTGCATTCTTCACAATATCTTTTCATTGACTCCACCTCCTATAACCTATGCGAAATCATCCTCATGAAAACCGAGACACTTTAGAATGTCTGTTCCATTTTCCTGCGTGATTTTTAGCTTTATGTAAAACAATCTTCCGGCAATATATTTTTTAAATTCCCATATGTCCCCCGGCTTATCCGGATTAAAGTCCTGCTTTGGTCCCTTATAATAATCCCTCACAACAAGTTCCAGAAGCTCTGCCTTTGCATCAGTGATTGTTAAACCGTGCTGTGCAAGAGATTGCATATTCTTTCTCCTTGGAACAAAATCATATCTACCTGCTGAAATAAGCGCTTTTGCATTTTCAAGAAATATGGCTATATCCGATATGTTAGCTATATTATTCACTCCCCCACCTCCATATGTATGATATATTATTTTTTCTCATATGTCAATAAAATGCGGTCATATGACCGCATTTTATTTATTAATAATTAAAAATACCCTCTGACCACAGCCTTTCGCGCCACAAGCTTCTTAAGCCTCTTATACATCACGACTGCAAGCTCACAATCCCCGGCTTCAAGCTTATCAGGTCCATAATTGGCCATAAGCACAAGACTCATGAAATGCTCAAAATCACTCCTTACAAGCTCAGGATAAGCATCCAGCACCGCATCAACAAACTCAGGCCTTGTGGTATCCATACCAGCGGCATCCACACAAGCGCCAGCCTTAGCAGCCAGCCTGCCATCCCTCTCAAGCAGCTTATAAAAGCTTATGAATATGATTCTGACTCTATCTCCCGGTGAAAGCCTCTTATCGAGCGCAAGCGTGCGTCTCTTCACATACCATACGCGCAGTATGACCGCAATTATCACAAGTAATATGCCACACACCGTACCAAGCAAAAGCTTAAGCTGCCTGATGCGCTTCATATCGGCCCCGGTACCCGCTGTATCCTCTCCGTCACGGTCAGCATCCTTGTCCTTTTTGTCCGCAATACTCTCTGTATCCTCTGTGTCAGCCTCCGGCATATCGAGATTGTCAATCGTGCCGGCAAAGCCCGGAGTCGTCTCCACAGGAGTCCAGCCGCAGTCAGGCATGTAAATCTCCACCCATGCGTGCGCATTGTCATCCTGAAGCACAGCCATATACGAGCCGTCAGCCTGTCCCGAAAACAGATTGGCAGGAGCCGCATAGCCCACCACGTAGCGCGCCGGTATGCCGCAGGAGCGGAACATCACAACAGCCGCCGAAGCAAAGGCAGTGGAATCCCCCTTCTTTTTTTCAAACATAAAGCGCTCTATGTAATCCTCATCATCAGAAATCTTTGAAGCGGATTTGGAGAACTCACACCTCTCCCACAGAGTCCTCACAACAAAATTCTTCACATCATCAATCTTTTCATATGAAAGATCCTGCTTCTGCGTATCGCTCAGATTTCCCTCAAGCTTCTTGTCCCACTCCTTTTTCTTCTTTTTGCAAAGCTTTTCGATGCGCTTTTGGCTCTCAGGCACATCGGTATAGTGGGTATTCACATACGACTCGTATGAAGCCTCCAGCTCATCAAGCATATTCCGGTGATTGTACGAGCCAAGCGCACCTGCTGTGTCACCGCCATCGGAACCAGCCGCACCACTGCCTGAGCCTGATGTGTCACCGCCATCGGAAGCAGAAGCATCCACATCCATCCACTTCTTCATCGTATCCATGTATGTGCTGTTCTCAAAGTACTCATACCGGTCATCCTGTGCAGTCTGCCCCTGCACCGAGCAGTCACCGCCCAAAATATTATAGTAATCATTCAAGTAAGCCTGATAAGGCACATAGGTGTATGCAGTATTCGCATTGAGCCTCTCGACTGAGATTGTGCGTGAAGAAACAGCTTCCTCGGCATCAGAGCCATCCCCATCGCCTGCACCATCTAAAGCTGCACCATCCATACGGCTCTGCACATACATCATCCGAAGAAATGGCATATTCTGGATATAAAGGAGCGAATCACCATCCGTCTTCCAGTTTAGCGCCGCATCTGTCAGGCTGTCTGCATCGCCCATGCTCCACCTGTTTGGCGTATAGTCTGCACCCACATAGCCCTTTAAATAAAGAATCTCCGTAGGCTTCTCACTGACAGTCACCTTAAGCGACTCCACCTCATCATAAGCCGTACCGTCCACATCGCCAAGCTCACCGTCAGACACGCCGCCTCCCACGCCCTCGAGCGATAGATTGAGCCTGCCGCCTGACACCTGCGGCAAAAACCTGTACAGAAACTGAAGACCGCTGCTCTTCACAGGAGCAGTCACATCAGAAACCACTGAAAGCGGAGCATTTACAGCCGGCCGCACCACAAAAAAAGCTAAAAGCACCACAACAGCACCTAAGCCTGCACAAAAAGCCGCAAGCATATTGGCAGCACGTCTGGCTTCCTTCACATTCGTATCAAACACAGCCTCATCGCCCTTGCCCCAGAGCTTTCTTCTCACGCGCACAGACGAGCCTGCATATGTACATAAAAAACAAAGGAGCAGCACAAAATAAGCTCCCTTTGAAATCCTTCCACCACTAAGCAGTGAGCATATCACCACAGGAAAAGCCACAAACAAAAACATGGCTCCATCCTGCCTCTTAATAACAGCCTCAGCCATCAACCAGGCAACCGCAAAAAACATAAAACCAAAAAAAATGGTCGCCCCTGTTCCGGCATCTGAAATGAGAGTTATGCCACTTTGATAAGTCCGATTCATCTGACCGGCAATACAATTAAAGGTATATAGTAAACCCTTCTTAAAAGCCTCCTGCGCAAGCAAAATGCCAAAGCACCACAGTATGATGCTAAAAAGAAGGACTAAAAAGCGATATCTGGCTAAAGCCCTGTATTCAAATATAAATGTAAACCACACACAAAGGGCTGCCCCGACAGCCGCAAGCACCGGATAATTTACAGACACTGAAAACGCATACAGAAAAATCCTAAAAAGCGCCATCACTGAAAAAAAGCACATAACCATCATAGGCCATATAGCGTGCGTTCCCTTATTCCCGGGCTTCGTGAGCAGTGTGGCTCCTACAAGCTCTAAATCTCCCATACTGCAAGCTCCTCATCCACCTTGTCATAATCAATATGCTTCACGCGCACACCGTTGTGATAAAAGCTGCCATCCATGCCAAGCCGCATCGTATTGCTGTCAGCCGTAATCTCCCTGTTCTCATAGAGTGCCTCCACATCCACAGGCTCCTCATATATGCCCGACTCACAAAGCTGCTCGAGCATGGAGTATGTATCAGACTCACTCGCCACAAACCGGCTCATGATGCGCTTCTCCTTATCATCCCACCAGATGACATTATGCTTCATAGAGGCTGCTGCCATAGACCACGACACAGAGCCAAGTATCTCAAGAAAAGTATCCATCACACTGACACGTTCATCGCCGGTGCCTTTATATGACATATCGGCAAAGATAAATGCAGTCTCATTCATCGGCAGGCTGTACTCCTTAACCATGAGATCATTAGTCTTTGCGGAAAGCTTCCAGTGAAAGCTGTGGAGCAAATCCCCTCTCCTGTACTGTCTGATATCAAACACCTCAGACGAATCCTCACCATGGCGCAGCTTTGAAAAAAGCTCACCGTCCACCGACTCCGAAAGCCCAAGAACACGCGCCATATCAAGCATATGAATCCTCGGCAGCACAAATACTGACGAGCTATGCCCTGAAACGCTGCACTCGCGCGTAAAGAGGCTCAGGTAATCCTTCACTGCGACCTTTCCTATATTGAAATACAGCTTGCCACAGTAGCCGGTACGCAGGTAAAAGCAAAGCGAAGAGCCTGAGCCCGGCGTAACAAAGGCATCGCGCGTATAGGCACTCTCCCTGCTTGAAATCCTGCTGTGACACAAAAGCGTGACAGGTACAGTGCTCATCGGAAGCACAGAAGCATTTGAGACATGCACATCCACCTCAAACTTCTCTCCCTTTGGCACATATCTGTCCGGTACCACTAAAGACGCACTCAGATTGCGCTCCAGATATACGGAAAGTATAAACAGACACGGCACAAGCAAAAGCTCAAATGAAAGCAGTGTGCGCGCTATATCATTGTCCCAGAACAGTGCAACTGCGAGTGTACATATAATTAAAGCTATGTAAGAAACCTTTTTCTTCATCAATACCTCCGAAAATCAGACAGGCTATCTGCCTTCTGTCTGCGGTTTGGGCTGCTTCACCGACGCTAAAATCTCAGCAAGAATATCCTGCGCAGACTCATTGTACATCCTGCCCTGCGCACTCAGCACAATCCTGTGACGCGCCACATTGATAAACACAGAAGCCACATCACGCGGCAGCACATACTCACGCCCCTCAACATAAGCAGCCGCCTTGCTCATCCTGGCAAGTGCAAGCGCACCACGCGGACTGACTCCAAGCTCTATCCTGTCATTGTTTCTCGTGGCCTCCACCAGGCTCACAATATACTCATAAACTGTCCTGTGGACAAATACACCCTCCACTTCCTTTTGTATCGCAACGAGCTCATCGGTGTGAATGGACGGCATGATATCTTCCATAGGATTGCCATGGTCACGGCTCATCAGAATATCAAGCTCATCTGCCCTGTTGGGGTATCCCATGCTGATGCTTATCATAAAACGGTCAAGCTGCGACTCCGGTAGCATCTGTGTACCTGCAGAGCCAATAGGGTTCTCAGTAGCGATAACGTGAAACGGTCTTGGCACCGGATGAGTCACACCATCCACCGTCACCGTGCGCTCCTCCATCACCTCAAGAAGCGCGGACTGTGTCTTTGGCGATGTACGGTTTATCTCATCGGCCAGAAACAGATTGCACATGACAGCGCCCTCCTCATAGTCAAACCTGCCAAGCTCCTTCCTGTAGATGGAAAAACCTGTGATATCTGTAGGCAGTACATCAGGTGTAAACTGCACACGGCTCTGCTTCATATCCAAAACCCTCGCAAACGCAAGCGCCATGCTCGTCTTGCCCACGCCCGGAATATCCTCAATCAGTATATGCCCGTTTGCAAGAATAGCCTCCATGATGGCAAGCACACAGTCATCTTTTCCAATAATCACCTGTTTCACAGATTGTATAGCCTGAGCGGCCTTCTCATAACCCTTCATATATTACTCGTTCCTCTCTCTTCTTCTGCGCTTTACAATTATAATAAAAATCACAGTCTCAAGTGTACCTGCCACAGCAAGCGCCACAAGCATCCACGGCCACACATCCACTATTCGCTTCGTGAGTGCGCCCGACTGCATCTGATTCTTTGTCTCACTCTTCTTCTCGCCTGTGTACTCTGTTCGCTCACCGCGCACCAGAAGCCGGTGCGAATTAATCGCATACGGTGTACAGGTGACAAGTGTACAGTAATCCTTCCCCTCCACTATATCAAGGTCTCCCGACTCGTTAGGCTCGACTACCTTAATCTGATCCACCTTGTACGCAAGAATCTCATCGAGCACATGCAGGTAAAACTCATCGCCAATCTCAAGCTTATCAAGATTCGTAAAAAGCACCGCACTCGGAAGACCTCTGTGGCCTGTCAGCACACAGTGAGTACTCTCGCCACCTAGCGGATAGCTGGACTGCTCCATATGGCCAACACCCTTTGCGAGTACATCATCACTCGTGCCGCTGTATATAGGCAGATTCACATCAATCTTTGGAATAGTGATATATCCAAGCGACTCCCCGACATCCACAAGGTCTGCATAGCTGACCGCACTGCTCTCACTCTCTGTGCTCTCAGCCGACACCACAGTACTCAGCTGGTCATTGTACTTGGTCGCAGCCTCCTTTAAGGCATCCACCTTTTCCTCGTCCAGCTGCTTCACCTCACTGTCGTAGCTTGTGATAGCAGAGCTAGCATTCTTTTCATTTATACGGTTACTGATATATGGATAGAGCGCAATCGACATTCCAGTGAAAAAGAGGATGGCGCAAAAGATTATTCGCAATTTCTTCATAGCTTGTATTCCTATAGCTTTGTTTCCTATACCTAAGGCTTCTGATAGCACTTATTCAAATCCACAACAGCATAAGCTGCATAGCTGTCTGATTGTGGGGTTGAATAAATGTTAGCTTATCGTTTCAAAAATGTAAAATAGAATGGTAACCTCCGCACACGCAGACATGTAAGTCTGTATGTACGAAGGTTAGTCATCCCTTTGCTCTGTAGGAGCACTTTATTCGGTTAAATCTTATCTAAACTTTCTTTGACTATTGCCATTGGTTAGGCTCTCTTTCTTCCTCTGAGCATGATGTATACTGCAGCGAGCATACCACCGATACCAATGATAAGGAACATTGCAGTTCCGATGTCACCGGTTTTTGGGAGGGTGAAGCCTTTGCGGTTTTCGATTGTTACGCTGTAAGTACCAGCGTTATTTTCATCTCCACCTGTGAATGTTTTGTTAACCACTGTTGTTGTACTTGTCACATTACCTTCTGCATCTTTAGTAACTGTTGTTTTCTTTTCAACAGAATATTCCTGTGCAATCACAACTTTTACCGGTGCTTTTAATAAGTTATAACCACCTGCAGCGGCTTTTGTCTCTACAAGATAATAATTTCCATTTTCAAGTCCTTTTACAGTGATTTTACCATTAATATCTGTTACCAAATCAGTGGTATTAATCTTCTTACCAGAACCTTTTAAATCAGACTCTGTTGGCTCTGTGACTGTACCAGAATATTTATACAAGTCAAAATGTACACATTCAAGCTTTGTTGCAGTGTTATTTCCATCTACCTTTGTCATATCAATGGCAAAAGAATATACTTTTGCCTGATCCTTGATATGATCCTCACCAGGTTTTTTACCATCATTAGGATTAGTTGGATCTACTAAAGGATAAATTGCATTTGAGTAATCAAGCTGTGCATCGTTGAGGTTACCTGCACTACCTATATTTGCTTTTTCATTTAACTTTGTTTTGAAAGTTACTTCGATTGAACTAATATTATTAGTCTTAAGTTTCGTCTTTCCTGCCTCGGTAAATTCGATTGTCCATGAACCACCTTCTTGGTTATCAGTTGGTTTTATTAACGTATAATCAGTTGTCTCAGCATTAACTGGTGTCCCATTGGATTTATACGTAATGTTAAGAGCAGCTTCAGCTTCTACCCATGTAAGAGCACTTGACATTTTATCAGTGATTGAATATTTCTCTAACTGGTCTACATTTGATGGTACAGATGCAGACACTTTCCACTCTACCATATCACCGATTGAGGCATCTGCTGCATTTTCATATGTATTACCATTTTTTACCTCTTTCTTGAGGTCTGGCTTTTCGTTGTCTGCGGTTATTGTAGCAATATCAGTTGGCTCTTTAAAACCCACTTTAATTTTTCCATCATTTTGTACTGTAAATTCATATGGTTTTCCGTTAAGAATATATCCGTTATTTTCTCCTAAACCTGTCTCAATAAATCTGTAGTCGTTCGGAGCAAGATCATTTACGTTAATAGTTCCATCACGCTCTGTTGTATAACTGCCCACATTTGTCCAAGTAACTGAATCATTTGAACCAGTTGGTCTTGATTGCAGAACAAATGTTACACCTGCCAGATTAACCGTCTCTAGTGTTCCATCTGCTTTTATTGTTGTTCCTTCCTTTATAAGATTGATACCAGCATATACTGCTGCATTCTTAGGCTCTGCAACTACATCATAGTTCCAAGCTTTACCAGCCTCATTTGTCATAGGAACTGAAACTAAAAAGTTTGCTGTTTTATTTACAATCTGTGAAGGAGCTTTTGTCTCCTGTACAAGATAAAGTCCTAAATCAAGGTCTGTAAATTTTGCTGATGCTTTACCTGTTGTGTCATCTATTTTTGTGGTTGCTTTTATTGCACCATCTAATGTACCGTCTTCTACTTTTTTATTTTTATTTAATTTTGCTAATACTTTATCATATATTTCTTTTGTGTATTTATCTGCATCTGTTTTATCAGATTTAAAATCTTCCGCCGTAAGACTTGTCAATGTACTTACCGGAACAAACTTAAATCCAACATTTGACGATGGTGATGTATCCTGTTCAATATCTGCCACTTTCCAAATTGTAAATTCAACACCTGCTAATGGCTTATCATTTGACGTGTTTTCATCTGTACCCTCATACTTATTGATTGTCAACGTACCTTTCTGAGTTGTATCAATCGTAGGTAAATTAGGTCTTGCAGCACCATCTGCCCAAGCTGGTGTGCCGAATGATGTCAGCACCATGGCTGCGCCTAGGAGACCAGCCAACATTTTTTTAAATTTTTTCATGCTTTTTTCCTCTCTTATTTCTTTTTCATTGTTATCGTGTTACGTGCGACCGGCAGGTGTTACTTGCCAATCGCGTTTCTTCTTTGTCTCTTATGTCTGGAGTATTGTACCTCCTTTCTAAGATTAATCAAGAAAAATATCAAGCAGCATAGCGTTGCTAGCGCCATTCCGCATAATATGAATAACATTGCTCCATAACCACCGGTTTTTGGTAGAAGGAACTTCATACGGTTGCTGATTTGAAGCTCTATCGTATTCTTATCTGTGGTGAAGTCATATGGCTGTCCATCCACTGTTGTTCCATCTGCTTTATTCCTATTTATTTTAATGGTTATTGGATCCTTTAATAAATTGTAGCCTTTTACGGTTTCTGTCTCTGTCAGACGGTATGTTCCATCTTCTAAGTCTTTAAACTCTGCTATTCCATGTGCTGTCGTAGCAGTTTTAGCTACAAAACTATTATCTACTTTAAAGCTATCTCCACCTGATGTATTATCCGTTAACAATCTTTCAAGCTTAAATTTAACACCATTTAGCATCTTAGATTTATCCGTAGCATCAACCTTTGTTATCTTGATGTTGGTCAGCGGACTATATGTATTGGTTATGGTGTAATTCTTTGTAATTGAACTTCCATTCTCTTCACTTGGCGCCGATATAGCATCGGTATATGACACCTTAAACAAGTCATTCAGATATTCACTATTCTCGATAACCTTTTCGACCTTACCATCAGCTACTGTCACTTCTACTATTCGATACTTATATGGCTTATTTTTATCTACTTCTCCATCATCACCATTTGCATATCTGTCCAGACCGGTAAATGAACATGTCCATTCAGTCTTATTATGCTCATATATATTTTTTCCCAAAGTACGATAATCGGCTGCGGTCTGCCCCGGTGTTGCATATTCTACTGGTTCCCAGTTATCCTTTTCATTTACACGTCTTTGAAGCTGTATGTTTATTGAATCAGGTATTGTAACACCGCTGACATTTTTCCATTTCTTAGTAAGTTCAATATTTATAACCGGCTTCAGTTTATTTGTGAAGATAAATTCTGTCTGAGCAGCAGCATCAGCCTTTACTGCTCCTGACACCACTGTGAGCTTGTTTGTATCATCATATATGACTGTTGGTTTGTATCTTTCTCCAAGACTATCACCACTTGATACATCCACACTATCAAACACTGCACCATCAGAAGCGCTTATCTCTGATATGGTGTACTGTGTTCCTGCCGGAATGCCATTGATGACTATTGGTTTAAATTCTCCGTTTGCATCCTTCTTATTAATATAGCATGTCATCTCAATTGGGTTAGTTCCTTCCAGGTTCATACCTGCTACGTTAAAAAACTTCACTTTAAAGGTGTATTCACCATTCAGCTCATCTGATACAGCAGCCTGTTTCTTTTTAATAGTAATTGTTCCTGTCTTTACTTTATTTGTGTATTTGACCTTTAGTTTCGTGGCTATCGTAGAATTGTCCGGATCACTATATGATCTAAATACAATCGTATTTGCATCCTCAGTATTTGCATCGCCATTCTTCTTTGCCCAGGCTGATGAATCTTCTTTAGAGTCAACTCCCGGATATCCTACTGTTTTTTTATCACCAATAGTCAAACCATCATTATTTCTTTGCTGACCATCTTCTAATCCTTTTTTATATTTTTCCTTTCTACCATCCTTTATTGTACTGCCGTGTTGATTTGTCAAGTTGGTGGTCGCAGAAGTTAAATCAACCGTATCTCCTTCTTTATTATTTGTGGTAACCGGTTCACCATTTTCATACATTGTCCACGATGTATCAAAAACTTCTGTATCCACATCCTCACTCAGTGCTATATAGCTGCCTCGCCTGAACTGGTCTGAGAATGTAGCCGTCTCGCCATTGGCTAGTACAAATTTTCCATCGTCGCCCATTATATTTGTAGTAGACGATTTATCTGAAGAAATCGTATATACCGCATTATCCGGATACATCAATGTACCACTCTTAACAGAGCCATAATCAGCTATTTCATGCTGCTTTGTGACAAAGCCTGTCGGTTCAGTCACTTCAGCTGAAGGAATAAACTTGAAATCATCAAGGTAGAAATTCCTGCTGTAGTCATAGTTAAATTTAATATATTTCAACTTTGATAAGTCAATATCTGAATCTCTAACAAGCTGACTAACATCTACATTGACTGTTATCCACTTTTTATTTGAAAGTGAATTATTTATCGTTACTATATCCTGAGTCAGGTATTTTCCTGTTTGTTTGCCTTCGTCATCCTCCAACCCAATATACATATATTTTATACTCGGATTGTATGTATCGTCATAATAGAACTTAAACTGCAGGTATTTATAACGCTGTATTGTCTTTCCCACATTATAGGTTGCATCAAACTGCTCCTCATTCTTCGGTGAAATTATTCCCCATCGTCTATCTTTATATTTACCGCCCACATCATTATCGGCTGCCCACCAATGGACTACATCACTTTGACCATCCTTTTTTGGGTAGTTTTCGAACTTGTTTCCGTAAACACTTTGTATCTTAGAAGAATCAAATGTATCATTAAATACGGCTGGCTTAACTGTCCCTGCAGTTGCTTGTTTAATACCAAAATGTGTAGCCTGATTCTGTATAGTGAATGGGAATACAGACGTATTGTCAAACAATGTGTCCGGGAATATATCCTTATTCACATCAGTTGTATCCACACTCTTCTCCACCTGGAACTGATTCTCGTCCGGGAAGTTGAATGATATAGACATATTTGACTCCCAGAGACCTCTCTCCATGTAGAACATGGTGAGGGTGTGCTCTTTGGTATTATCTGCATTTGGCAAAATTTCAGAAAAATTATATACATTAGAGTCTGCACGACCGCTTCCAGTACTATTCTTCACTCCATATACTGTAGCTTTTTTATCTTTAAAGTCGATAGTTCCTGAAACAACTCCATGATCTCCACCAACGTCAAGCACAAGTTGTCCATCAATGAACACCCACACATCGTCATCTCCGGAGAAATTGAACTCGATTGGTATATTCGTTGTATCTGCTTGATTTTTTGGGTTTTTTCCAACTACTGTTCCATCATCAGTAAGCTTGAACTTTAAATCAAATTTTTGTCCAAATCCATAGTTTAATTTACAAGCATTTCCTGATTGTGCACTTGTATTTAAAGGAAAATAATTTGCATCATGTGTTACATTATTATTATTCTCTGCAGTTTGTCCATGCACTCCTTCTTCAGTACTTTGAAGAAAATATTTTCCTGTTGAAGCATCTCTTTTAAGCTGCAAATTTTTGTTTGCTGCATCCTCTTTTGCGCTGTCAAATACCCAATATTCTGCCTCATACTTTTTATCTGTGCTACTTTCCTTGGATTCCTTAATAAAAGGAAACGAAACATCATTATATACTTTTCCAAGAACTGCATTCTTTAAATTGTGTCCATTCAGAAAATCCTCATTAAAATACGGCGACAGCACAGTTCCTCTATCAGTCTTTATCTCAAGACGACCCTTATTTAATTGTCGAGCTACCAATCCCTGTGTAGCACTTTGGCTGGTTTTAAGCTCTTTTCCATCAATGCCCCACATTGAATTATTCTCATAATAAAACTTATTTGTATTATTATATCCAAATAAGTTAAGTGAGTTGGCAATCTGCGAAAAATGAGTACTTCCATCATCATAATTTTGAAAGTTACCGGTATACAATGGATCTATTGCTCCATTTGAATAATAATAATAACTTAATGCCTGATCCAGCTGTCTGAATGGTTGATATATACGATCCGTATAAATACTTGTAGCTTGATAATTATCTCTGTTGTATCCATTCAGCTCATAGTCAGAATAATAGTCATACAGTGTAGTGTTGACGTATAGCTTATCATTGTCTCGTTTATATGGTTCCTCTGCCACATCTACAATCGATTTCTCTGTTTTAGCACCATCACCATCCTTAATTTTGCCTTCGGCATTTCTAACAGTTCCTACTTCGTCCCAGTAACCGGATCTCCTAACATTATTATATATACTATCATCGCTCGAATCCGCATAAAAGCAAGGATTGTTGTACAAATTCCATGGAATGGTCAAATTCATAGTATAATGCGAGGTAGTGCTAAATCCTTTTCTCATTTTTTGAACATCTAAGGTTGTGTCACCATTTCCATTAGCTGAACTGTAAAATACAATATGATCGTACATTGCATCTAAATCAGTCTTATATACACTACCTTTTTTTTCACTATCACGCTCTAAGACTATATTTTTAAACGAATCACCTTGATCATTCCATGCAAAGCACCATACCTTCTCATTTGGTTTTGGCAGAGAATTATCCGCTGTATCACCAGCATAAGAAAGCTCTGACAATGTCGCATCAAAATATACTGTATATGTACCACTAGGGTTATTTCTATATATACTTAATCCGGCATTTCCTTCACTATCTATAGTAACAAAACTCCGGTTTCCATTTGGATAAAATCTATAGATAATATTATCTTTTTCCACTTCTATAATAGTGTCTGATGATAATGTTTTTCCATTGAGGTCATAGCTTAGGATTGTATTATCTTCTACAATAACATTTTCATAAATACCATTCCCTATTTTCACTTTTATACTATCTTTTTCGTCAATAGGGAAATCAGTTTGTTTAAAATATAGCTTTTTAATTGTCGGTTCAGATGAATTTTTCTTATCTTTACTCCATACTGAATTTATTGAACCAGTGCTATTGTTGCTTACTGTTCCATAATATAGGACGCCACCTTTGCTAATTGCTGTTGCTAAGTCAAAGGAATCCGTAATAGGGTTGTTTTTAGCATCAATAAATCTCACATATTGATATGCATTTCCATTCACATCATTTGGAACTGTTACTTTACCATCCGTTACCTGTTCACTTGTAGAGTCATCATACTTGCCATCTAAGCTGAACTGTGCCTGTACTCCGCTCAGCTCACTTGCTGTCATATCCACAAATGACAAACTTTGTCCTGCATTTGATGTATATTCTTTTAATGCATATACAGCTTGTCCATCAATCGGACCAGTTGCAGTGCCATTTTGTGCATATACCTTTCCTTTTTTAAGAACATCCGCTGACATTTCAGTTCTGTAATAAGGCTTCTTCTTTATTGGATTATCATTGTCATTACCATAGTCACTATATTTCGTATATGTAAAAAAGAATTTGTTATCTGGTTTAATGTTCCAACTTGAAGCATTCCAATACCAATATCCGCTATTTGGATCGTATTCACCTTTATGTACATCAGCCCATCCATTAACATTTAATTCAATATCAGCGTCTGCTTTAGTCCAATCCACTTCTCCTAGATTCATTCCTGCAGGATTTAAATATATATAATTCTGATTTATCGTAAAGGTTGTAGTAGCAGTCTGCTCCTCCGCAGACACACTTCCCCCATAAACTGCTGTTCCCAATATAACAAGCAATGCCATCACAATGCTGACTATTCTTTTGAACATTTTTCTCATCATCCTCATCATCAACTCTCCATGCGATTCTTCTCTTAGACTTTTTTCGTTATATATATAATTATATTCTTTCGATGCTTTTCGTAAATATAATTTTTTTTAGATTTGTATCACTATTTTCATTTCTTTTCTTCATATGTTAATCTGTTTCTACCTCACCCCGTATTTTTTGCGCTTTCTATACTCGCTTGGACTCATTCCACAAAACATCTTAAACCGCTGTCCAAAATACGATACATTATCAATGCCTACCTTCTCACAAATCTGGTTAACCTTCATATTGGTGGTCTCAAGCAGTCTCTTTGCCTCATCTATACGCTTGGAGATAATGTAATGACTGACTGTATCCCCTGTCGACTGTTTGAAAATAAGACTCAAATACCCCGGTGAAAGAAAGACCATATCAGCAAGGCTCTCCAGGTTTATCTTCTCTGACAGATGCGCCTTGATATAGCTTTTGACCAGTGCTACATCCTTTCGGATCTGCTTGTCATCTGTAGCGATATTTTCACCATAATTACAGATATTTTCTTCTATGATATTATATAACTCGTTTAGAGATTCTGCCTCAAAAAGCTTCTCGACCTGTTTCTTCCCCGGTCCATAGACCCTTCCATGAGCTGCATTGTCCAGCTCAAGCGCAATCTCTGCAAAAACAAACTTCACAAATGTCTCGGAGTCCGATTTATTCTGAAACATCATGTGCTTCAAGTGCCCATACTCTCTTCTGACAAGCTCGATATCCCTCTTTCTGATGTACATAAGCAGCTTGTTTATACACTCCGCTCTCTCAGATTCATCACGTTCGACAAGCTCATCATCCTCCTCGTAGTAGATGCCATTGTTGTCAGCAAAAAATCTGTTTTCCATAAGCTTTTCAAGCCTCTGACAGCTGTCATGTATCTCATAGATATCATTCATGCCTGCGCCAACAGCAAGATAGCATTGCTGACCATACACCTCAGTAAGCATATAGTATATGCCCTCAGCCATATAGCTTAACCTGCTGTAATGATTCTCCCGAAGCAGGATGAGCACATAGTTGCCGCCCAGGCTGACAGCCTCTGCCCTTGAAGCAAAGCTCTCATTTATTCTATCAATGACTTTATCGGCATTTTCATTCCAAAATGCACTGTCTACCCACAAAAGCATGATATTACTCACATGTTGGGCAGAGTTTAAATCATTCATTTGTGTGAATCTCATAAGCTCGTCCATATACCGCCTGTTTCCTGTTGCAATATATTGCGACAGCAAAAATCCACACATAAAAAATGTCATCTTGGTTTTTTGTTCTTCATTTTTTCTGCTATCATGTATCTCACAAATCATCTGTGCCATGCACGACGCAATCTCTGTCGGTGCAACAGGCTTTAAGATATACAGCTCCACTCCATGCTCTATCGCCATTCGGGCGCTCTCAAAATCACGCTGTCTGCTTACAATCACTATATGTATATGAGGATTGACACCTTTTTCTCTGGCATAGCCTATGATATCTGTCCCGGTCTCTATGCTGTCAAAAATCTCCGTAAGCATGATATCTATTCTGCGCTCACCAAGCAATTTTGCGGCTTTCTGTGGATTTGCCACCTCCATTATCTCGTATATAAAATCAGAGTCTGTACTTTCGATTATTTCCCTTAACTCCTGTCTGTCCTTATTGTTGCTATCCAGGATTAGTATATTCAACTTCTCCATTTTTGCCCCCTAAACTAAACAAAACACTGTCGATGCAACCTATATATTTAGTACAATTATATAACAACCCAGTACCTTTTTCAACTTTTTAAAGCTATACAACTACTTTGTCAGGCTGTACACCACAGCATAATATCAATAACAGCCCATGTCTCATTGAGTCACAGGCTGTTATCATTAGTAGAGTTATTAAAATATATACTAGCAGCAGAACATCTGCCAGCAAAGGAATGTGGCTAGCAGGCTGCAGCACTCG
>OBAO01000402.1_pt1 | contig 48639 bp, 64 predicted proteins | sample 1517541 | NCBI WGS metagenome assembly OBAO01 (sample SAMN04571698, study PRJEB22368) | human gut metagenome | biome: human gut; material: stool | host: Homo sapiens | place: Luxembourg | collected 2012-08-10
CATCTGCCGCACCTCGCTCGCCGTATCGGCACTTAGAATTATGCGGTATTGCCTTAAGAATCCATCATGGATGCTTCTCTGAATGTGGAGGGAGGCATCCATTTTGTTTTAGCTTGAATTCTGCTGTTATTATAATAGTCGATATAATCAGCAATGTGCCAAGAAAAATACACAAGACGATATAAATAAAAACTCCCCGGACAACATCCGAGGAGCCCTTATGCTCATGATAACCATATCCCCATAACCGCTTTTTGTCACAAAGATGGGTTCCTGCGTTTCGTGGCAGCGCTGCGAAATCGCATTGGTATTTTTCAGATCACGAATTGGGATAATTTCGGGCATAAGCTCAGCTCCTTTCGTGGCTTTATTATGCCACAAAAAGGGCTGCACTGATAACATGTAAAATTGTAAAACAAAAAAGCTACATCCAAATTGAATGTAGCTTTTTTGTGGCGGAAAGAAAGGGATTCGAACCCTTGAGGGCTTTATGGGCCCTACACGATTTCCAGTCGTGCGCCTTAGACCAGCTCAGCCATCTTTCCATCTATTCTGCTGTATCGCCTCACCTGACGACGTGTTATATTATAGCAAGCACATCTGGGATTGTCAAGCAATATTTTGAAAAAAATCAATTTTTTTCAAATAAATTTTAAAAAAGAAAAAAAGAACATATGGAAGAAGTTTTTTGTAAAAATGATCTGAAATCCAAAGGAGGGTACAAGCACATGCCCTTTTTGCCGCAACCACAATATGGCATGAACTGCCCCGCAAACGCCCCGTTTGTGCAAGACATTTGTGCATACAGATGAAAATTGACATTTCTGTGACAAAGATCTTGAAAAAATATGAACAGCGTGGTAAAACATAAGAGAACACGGCTCCGGCACCTTTTGGCTGGGGAGGCTGGGCGGATGGCAAGTACCACTGTATGAACCAAAAAGCCATATCAGCTATGCCGTGCTGAAAAGGAGGTTCTATCATTATGTATCTATTCTTCCGGGATCTTGCAATCATATTGATTGCGGCTAAGTTTTTTGGCCTGATTGCCCGCAAACTCAAGGCACCCCAAGTGGTGGGCGAGATCATCGCCGGTTTGCTGATTGGCCCCTCTTTGCTGGGGGTTGTTCAGCTCAGCGATACCATCTCGGTCTTTGCGGAAATCGGCGTTATTTTGCTGATGTTCTCCACCGGCCTTGGCACCAACCTGAAGCAGTTGATGAAAGCCGGCCCCATTGCAACTCTGGTTGCCTGCGTGGGTGTTTTTGTTCCCTTGGTGGGCGGTACGCTGCTGTATGGTGCGTTCTATGGTCTGGGTGCTATCGGCAGTCCGGAATTTTATAAAGCATTGTTCATCGGCACCATTATGACGGCAACCAGCGTTTCCATCACGGTGGCAACCCTGCAGGAGCTTGGCCAGCTGAAAGGCTTCCTGGGCACCACCATCGTCAGCGCAGCCGTGATTGATGACGTTATCGGCATTGTGGTGCTTACCTGCGTTCTGGGGGCCGGTAGCGGCGAAGAAGGCGGTACCAGCATCGGCCAGGTGTTGATCAACACGGTGCTGTTCTTTGTGGTGGCGGTCATTGTCGGTTTTGTGCTGTACAAGGCCATGACCTGGCTGGATAACCGTAACCCCCACACCCAGCGCATTACCATTGCCAGCCTTGGCTTCTGCTTTGCCATGGCTTACATTGCAGAGCAGTACTTTGGCATTGCCGATATTACCGGTGCTTACATTGCTGGTATCGTGCTGTGCAACATTCATGATGCACCCTATGTGGAGCGCCGTGTCGAAATCAGCAACTATATGATGTTTGCTCCGGTGTTCTTTGCTTCCATCGGCCTCAAAACCGATATCAGCGGCCTGACTCCCGATATCCTGCTGTTCTGTGTCTGCTTTGTCATTGTGGCACTTATCACCAAGATCATTGGCTGCGGTCTTGCAGCAAAGATCTGCAAGTTCAACTGGACAGATTCCCTCAAGGTTGGCGTTGGCATGATGACCCGCGGCGAGGTTGCTTTGATTGTGGCACAAAAGGGCCTTGCAGTCGGCATGGTGGACGCTGTCTACTTTACCGCTGTTATTCTGCTGATCATCGTATCTTCTGTTACCACTCCGCTTGCTCTGAAGACGCTGTTTGCCAAGTATCCTTCTAAGGATCACCCCAGCGCAGTGGCTGTGAATGAATCAGGCAAAGCTTGAGTTATATACCGTCAAAATTGCACAAGTAAACAAATCCGGGCTATGGAAATGATCCACAGTCCGGATTTGTTTTTTATTGTTTTATTGTTTATAATCAGTGGCGCACGAAGCCGCCCAGTTCATACTCATTGGTGTATCCGTTGGCAAGCGCCTTGGCGCGCAGCGCAGCGTAAAGCTCTGCGAAAGTGGCCTGTACATAAGGCTCCAGGAAGATGAAACCAATGCCAAAGGTAATGCTGCACAACAAGTACCAGCCAATAAAGGAAAGCTGGAGCACAAAGGTGTTCCACTTTTCACCGTCCATCATCTGCTTGCTTAGCTCCATGGCGCGGCAGGTGGTCAGGTAGGGGTTTTCGGCCATCAGGTAGCCGACCTGCATGTAGCAATAAGACCAGTAAATGCCGGGAATGATCAAAAGGGAACCCAGCGCAATTTTCAGGTTGGTCAGCAGCATAACTTTAACAACATTCAGATACGGGGTGCGGAAGATCGAAGTGACGGTGCTGAACGGTGTTGCCGACTGGCGACTTTCCATAAAATAGCGGTTGCGGCCGACTGTCAGCGGGTTGATGAGGAACGCTGCCCAGCATAGGCTGATTGCGGCAGCGATCAACATTACGATAATCACCACCCCGGTAAAGGGGGCCAATGCCTGCAAAAGATACTCCTCATTGCCGCTGGTGTATCCACCACCGGCGTTGCCCTGCCACACCGGGCCGCTCATCATACCGTTCAGTTGGGAAGACGTTACACGGTATTGCGCCGTAAGGCGGGGGAAAGAATAGCCAATGCCCAACAGGGAAAGAAGTAGGCACAGTCCCACGCTGCGCCAGTATCGCTCTTGCAACGCCTGTTTGGCGTTGGACTTCAAAAGGGAACGGGTCCACATAATTTGTACCTCCTGTTTTGTGGGTTGCAAGCGGATCCTTTTGCCGTGCCGCCTGCGCAACAGCAGAAATGGCGATACGAACAAAGGGAACGCTGTTTGTTAGTCAGTATAACATAGAACTGTGAACTTGAAAAGAACAGAGGATATTTTTTGTACAATAGAGTTCTTTTAAGACAGCAAGGAAATAAAAATAACGCATAACGGACGATTTTGACAAAAGAAAAAGAGCAAAAAGATTTTTGGATTTTTTTTGAAAATATGCTTGACACAGGCCGCCCTGATTGCTATAATAATATGCGTCGCGGCGGCAAGGCGGTAGCCTGATGCAAAGCGCGAAGGGTTTGGCCCGGTAGTTCAGTTGGTTAGAACGCTAGCCTGTCACGCTAGAGGTCGTCAGTTCGAGCCTGATCCGGGTCGCCACATGCTGTTATAGCTCAGTCGGTAGAGCGCATCCTTGGTAAGGATGAGGTCGGCAGTTCGAATCTGCCTAACAGCTCCATAGCAAAGCCCACAGCACGTTAGCTACTGTGGGCTTTTTACATAGGGGCATAGCTCAGTTGGTAGAGCAGCGGTCTCCAAAACCGCGTGCCGAGGGTTCGAATCCTTCTACCCCTGCCAAAAGCACAGCGGTTGTGATACAGATGTATCGAAAAACTGCTGTGCTTTTTGTTTGCGGTTCGATTCGTTAAAATCCGAAGGGTTTCAAGGAGAATAAGTTGGAGAAAATTATCGTAATGGCACCCGGCCATGAATTGTGGGATGGGACCATCGCTTTTGCAGCAGGTTGCCCATGGAAAGCAGCAGCATTTTTGGGGCAGAGAAGATGGAGCCAAACGATTTTGAAAATAACGAAAGAGCTCTTGTGGCCTTGCGCGATGATGACGCGGCGGCTTTCTGCACATTAACGCTGTAACAAAAAATGTTGTAGTCGGGAAAGAGCAACTGCAAATTAACGCTGCGGCATGGCCGTGGTCAGCAGAGGAAAGCACAAGAGCACCCGCCCAAAACTTTATTGACGCTGATGCGCGAAACACAAGAAAAATGGCAAAAAAATCAAAAAAGTGCTTGACAGTTGGGGTATAATCCAGTATAATCAATCATGTTGCAGCGGTCAGGTAACGCCTGATGCAAAGCGCGAAAGGGCTTGGCCCGGTAGTTCAGTTGGTTAGAACGCTAGCCTGTCACGCTAGAGGTCGTCAGTTCGAGCCTGATCCGGGTCGCCACATGCTGTTATAGCTCAGTCGGTAGAGCGCATCCTTGGTAAGGATGAGGTCGGCAGTTCGAATCTGCCTAACAGCTCCATAGCAAAGCCCACAGCACGTTAGCTACTGTGGGCTTTTTACATAGGGGCATAGCTCAGTTGGTAGAGCAGCGGTCTCCAAAACCGCGTGCCGAGGGTTCGAATCCTTCTACCCCTGCCATCCATATGCGAAACGGTTATGATTCTTGATTATGGCTTGATTGCCGCAGAGTTATCAATCGCGCGCTGAAATAAACAGGCCGTCCGGTTTTCCCGGTTGGCCTGTTTTATTTTATTCCTTGCGCGTAACACTAAAGTGTTACAAAATAACCCGGTCATCTTTGGCTGTTTTGTCAATAGACATTGTAACACTAAAGTGTTACAATGTACCTGTAATCAAAAAACAAATCTAACTTTTAGAGGTGCTTAAAGTGATTAAACTTTTTGATCTTCTCAATTCTCGCCCCGAAGCTTACAACGCTTATATTTGCGCCTTCGGTCAAGACAGCAACACTGCAGATTCTCTTGTTTCTCGTTATCAGGACATGTGGGATTCCGGCCTGTCCTTCCTTGCTGACGGTATGGACGCTTTTACATTCCCAAAGCGTTCCGCAGATAGTGCCGAAGAGCTGAATGCCTGCCTGGATGCTCTTGCCTCTGATCTCAGCTGGCTGGCTGTCAAGTCCAAAATCAAAGCCATGGCCGCCGCTGATGTGGACAGCCTGTGCGAAATGCTGGCAGCCCTCGGCGGTGCGCAAATCAAAATCTGCGGTCGTGACTTAATCGCGACCGACATTAAATCTATTTACAATTCTTAACGGGAGGGCTTTTTCATGACTTCCGAATTTGTGTATAAACTGGGGCAGCTTTACCGGGCGCTGTATGATGCTGTTTACCCCTCCGGGGATCATCTCGCTTCTTATCAGCGTGCCATGATTCATCCGCTTTCTGAGATTTCTTTTTTGGTTTTGCGCGCGCATCAGGTGCGCGCAATGACGCCAACGCTTGATTTATGCGTTTCTGAGGTCCTCAAAGATGTATCTTTTGACGAGATGCAGGATCCCGCTCCATTCCCTGCAGCGCTGCGCGGCTCTTTTTCTCTCGGTTACACCAACGGGACCGTTGGGTTGACAGACAACGCCACCGGCGTCAAAGCGGCGCGCATTCGGGCGGGGCTTTCCGTCCGGGCTTTAGCAGATGCTATCGGGTGCTCACCGACTACCGTACAAAATATTGAGCTTGGATACAAAGTGCCGCGCGCGGATACACTGCGCAAAATTGCCGATGTTCTGGGGTGCTCCCTTGACCAGCTCTGGCCGCGTGATAGCGCTTCATTATCTCAATAACACAAAAAGGCCGCCGGGCAAATGCCCAGCGGCCTTTTCTTTACGTTTTCTGCTTTAGCTGTTTTCGTTCGGCACTTTCAGAGGCACTGCGCTGATCTGCTCAATTAAATTCGCCTTATTTGCTTCCCCTTCAACAGTCAATCCCATGTCTTTGGCCAGCTGCTCCAGATTTTCCACGCTCATTTCTTCCAACTGTGTTTTGTTCAGGTGGGCCACGGTGCTGCCGTCGTCTTTCTTGATTACGTCCACCGCCAGCTCTTCGGCGCCTTTTTCTACAGCCTTACGGCCTGCCGCCAATAAATGTACAAGCCACTGCGGCACGTTTGCGCCCATCTGGGTTGCATTTTCCGCCATGCTGCCTAGTTCCGTAAAGATGTACCAGCACAGCACAATCGGCAGCACTACCGCCGGAACGCTGATCGTAACACCCGGAATGGTGTCCACCAGTACTCCCAGGGCTGCGTCGGCCACAGCGGCAACAATTACAACCACAATCATGCCGCCCTTATGCCAAATTCCTGCGCGGGCGGTAGAGCTTGACCAATTACCCTGCGCGGCAGCTGCCGCGGTTCCGCTGATCCAGTCCAGCACCATGCAGAGCGCCCACAGCACAACCAGTACACCCACATAGCCAAACGCGGCAACATAGGCCGCGCACGCTGCTACAACGGCGCTTTTAGCAGCCAAAAAAAAGTTGCTATTATCCATCGTTTTCATTGTTACTCCTCCACATATTCAGCCTTATACAGCCCGGCCTCGATCAGCTCCAGCTCTGCGCACTTACGCATGATGTACCAAGCGTCGCCGCTGGATACCGGGCCGATGTCCAGCGCCCACTGGTTGCCACCCACGCAGGTTTCGTGGTAGAGACTGGCGGCAACCAGCCCCAGCCCCTCGCACAGGGTGCGGATGGTTGCGCGGTCTCCGCTGGAGATACGGCCAATGGCAATCTGCTGCTTGTCCAGCTTGTTGGGGGTGGTGTCCTCCGGGGTGGGCGCGGTGTGGCCCTGCAAGCCAGCCTGGATCATCAGCCGCTCATAGTCCTTGTATACCCGGTTGCAGTCCAGGCTGGTGCCGTAGCCGGGGATGCCCAGCGCGTTGCGGCTAGAATACTGCCAGATGCCATACGGCAGGGGGCAGGTGCACTTGCTGCTGTACTGGGCAACCCAAATATCGTATTTTGACAGGGACTTGTAGTCCAGCCGGTTGCGGACAAAATCGCAGCTGGCGTATAAAATGCCGTAATACCCGGCCGCTTCGATTTCGCTCAAAAACGCTTCCACTAGTGCCGTGCGCTGCGCGTTGGTCAGGCGCAGGATGCACGGCTCATACTCGATGTCATACGCCACCGGCAGGCACAGGTGCTTGCCCTGGATCGCGGTCAGGCAGCAGCGTGCTTCCTGCCGTGCTTCCTCCGGCGTGGTGGCGTAGCTGTACCAGTACACGCCGTACTGGATGCCCAGGCGGGCGCACTCCGCTGCGTTGCGCTCAAACTGCGGGTCTTTCTGGCTAGCATGGCGGCCATATCCCGCGCGCAGCATGGCGTGGCGGATGCCCTTACAGTATGCCGCCCGCCAGTCAAACTTTCCCTGGTGCTTAGATACATCAATCGCGTCAAACATGTTTCGTTTCCTCCGTTCTTGGCGTTGCCAGCGCCGCGCCATCCATCCATAGCGCTGCCAGCAACTCCCGTTCTGTTGTGGTGTCCAGTCCTTCTCGTTCCAACCGTTCCAGCGCGTCATCTGCCAGCCCTAACGCCATCGACAGACAGCTGGCCAGGCGGTGCGCCTTCTCTTTGTCAGTCATGGTCGCGGCCCGCAGATTTTCAGGGCGTCCTCTGCACTGATTGCACCAGCGTCGACCTTTTCCCAAATCTGTGCCGCCGTGATCTTCTTCATGCGGTACAAAAGCAGCCAGATGCTCACGCTTCAGCACCTCCCGTCATAATGTCCACAATGTCGGCCAGGGCGGTTTCCACCGCATCCATGCGCTGGTTTAGCGTCATGGGCGGCTGTTCTTCCCATGCTTCGGCATAGGTCCACCAGTCGTCCAGGTTGGCAGTGATGCTCTCCACCGTCTCGGCCGCGCGGTCGGTGCCCAGCTGGGCCACCGCAGTAGTGGCCGTCCAGCATGGGCCGCCCTCTTCACCCTCCGGTGCTTCAGTCTTGCCCTGCACCACATCCTTGTGCAGCCGCAGCCAGGCAGTGCCGTCCGGCAGCCGCTCCAGCTCCACAGCAGCAGGGGAGTGATCCAGCACTTCTGTGTATTTCATTTTGTTCTTTCCTCTTTTAGCCGCGCAGCAGCGCCTACCGCCCACTTGGCAGCCTTGAAAAGGTGCCGCTGGTCCAGTTCGGCAGCTGCGCCGTTGGTTTTTGTGCCCACAAAATATCCGTTGTAGCTTATTAGGCGGTACGATCTGTACAGTGGTATGCGGCCGGTCTTGCGCAGGTCATCCGCTGCCCGCAGGCTTTGGCGGCGCATCCGCTTAAAAATGCCGCGGCGTATGGTGGTGTAGGTGCGGTGCATCCTGTAGCCTGCCATGTCAAAGCCAGGGCAGCCCTTGGCTGCGCCTTTCAGGTGCCGTCTGGCCCGCTCTTCTTCCACAGTCAAAAAGTCAACCCGCATCCACTTTGGCTTGATAGTCAGCCCCAGCACATCCTTGGCCCACTTCGTGATCTTCCGGGCGGCGCTCTGCATATCCGCCCATCGTCGGCCAAACAGGCCCAGGTCGTCCATATAGCTGCAGCAGCGTTGTACCAGCGGCAGGCTGGCGCCTCTGCGTGCCTTGGCGTAGCTCAACAGCTGCCGCATCAGGTAGCTGACCACCAGGTTAAAAAGCCAGGCTTCCAGGTATCCGCCAATCAGCAGGCCGCCATGGGGCGCCATGGCCAGCAAACTGCGCACAACAGCAAGCAGCCAGGCCGCGTGCGGGATCTCATGCTCTAAAATTCCCATCACTACCGCGTGGCTTGTGTTCTGGTAGGCAGATTTCACATCCATTTTTAGCCCATACCGCACACCCAGGCTTTTCCGCCGCAGCCAGCGTTCCACTTGTCGCTTTAATGCCACCTGGCCCTTTTCGGGTATGCTGGCAAACTGGTACGGCAGCAGCTTAGCCCGCAGCAACGGCTGCAGGGCCAGCACCGCCAGGTGCCCAAAGCACTGGTGCATGGGGCAGCAGTCGCTTAGTTCCCGCGTTTTCATGCTGATGCCGTCAATGCGGTAAAAGGTGTGTACCGGATTCAAGTCCAGATCTTCCGCTGTCCCGTCCATCAGGTCCAGCACCCGCTGTTCCATCTCCAGCGCTATGCCGTGCACCACTTCCAGCTTTGCGTGCATCTCATTTTTGGCCGTTTCGGCCTTTAGTCGCCCATAGGCAACACCTCCATACTTTTGTGCGTCCGCCAGGTAGTTCCGGCGGAACCATTTGCCTTCAAAGGCCGCAAGCGCGGCCCGTTCACACATTTCATGTGTCAGGCTTTTATATCGCTTGGTGTGTATACCGCACACCTCCCATCTTGCTGATGTTCAACGGCTTTCGGTTGCCGCCCATGCCCTTACAGCAGGGCGGGCGGTTTTCTACTACTCGCCGCCACGCAGGCCCACGGCGCTGCGGCCAGGCGCTCACTGTATGCCGGGCGTATTAACTCGCGCCGGTCCAGCTGCCTGGTGTCGGTATTACATGATTGTAGCAGTCAACTGCACGCGCGGTGCAACGCTTATGCCTATTTATGGCTTATTTTCATCAGCATGCCGGGGTACGCCATTCCAGTTGGAGTTGCCGGGGCCATTGTTACCATTCGCGCAGGGCAAACCGCAGTTGCCCCCATCGTTGAGGTTGCCGAAGCGCCACGGCGCAAACACACCGGCCCCGCCAGGGGAATTGAAGGCGGCCTTCTTCGCCGCTGCACCACCCATAAATAAAAATCGCCTATATCGTCAAAAGGGGCCTGCTGCCCCTCTGGCCCGGCTTACGCGGGCCATTCACCCCGCTTTTTGCCCGATCCAGCAAGCCGGGGGACGCCATTCCAGGCGGAGTAGCCGGGGCCACCGTTACCATTCGCGCAGGGCAAACCGCAGTAGCCCCCATCGAGGAGGTTGCCGAAGCGCCACGGCGCAAACACACCGGCCCCGCCAGGGGAAATGAAGGCGGCCTTGACGTAGGTGCTGCTGGAACCGCCGAACTTTGTCGGGATTTGTGCTTCCGCCGCCATCTTGTTCAATGCGCGGATAAAGTTCCAGCTCCACTTGTTCGCGTTCGGCAGGTCAAATTCACCCACCTTCTGGTAGTTGGTGGTGATGCTGCCCGCCAGCTTTTCGCTGTCCCGGCAGCTGTACACGTCATAGTGCCAGTGGTCATCGTCCACCAGGCTGGCCTTCCACAGCGGGTCCAGTTCTTCGCAATAGCTGCCGGCCTGCATTTCCATACCGGCAATGCGGTACGGATACTTGCCGTTGGTCAGGTTGCCAATGCAGCCGTCGCTATGGCCGGGCAGCGCTTCGGTGGTGCCGCTCGGCCACGGCATGGTGCTGACCAACATCGTGGTCGTGGTGTCGATGGTGCTTGCCAGGTCCAGGTTTACAGCCGCATACTCGGCATCATCCACGGTCACGGTCTCGATGCTCAAAATCTTGGCAATATTGAACACATTGTGGTTGTATGCCTGGTTTCGGTCGTTGTTTGTGTTGCTGCCGCGCTCGCCCAGGCACACGCAGCTGCCCACCAGCAGGTTGGCGCCCTGGGCTTTGGTCAGCAGCACACGCTTCACGCCGGTTTCAGCTGCCGCAAGGGTGTACTGGTAGTTGTAGTTGGTGCAGCCCTCCAGCTGGCCGCTGTTGCTTAGCGTCCAGTGGCGCAGCCGCCAGGCCATCAGGGCAAACTGGGTGTCGCAATCGCACCACAGCCCATCGTAGGCGGTCAGCTTGCGGGCCAGCGGTAGCGCCGCGTTGGCGCTGGTCCAGGGCATGGGCAGCAGGCCCGCGCCGCTGGTCATGCCGCCCGCGCTGTTCTTGCCGCCGTAAAAGGCAGGGTGCCAAGTCAGCAGGCGGTGGGTGCCGTCCGGGGCCACATCGCCCGCCATGGGCACATAGCCATTGCCGGAGCGCATGTGCCAACTTGTGTAATTATAGCTGCCGTCATCCCACTCTTTGATTGCCAGCGCGGCAGAAAAGCAGTACACCGGCGCGGTCTCGCCGGTCACGTCAAAGGCCGCTTCGGTCTCAACAGCCAGCACCTCCATGGTGCCGTCTGCCAGGCTCTTGGCGTTGGCACGCACATACCAGGTCATGGGGTCGTTTTCGGCCCAATCAGCCACGCCCGTGCCGGCATCTGTCACCAGGGGCGCAGCGCTGCGGCCGTCTGCCAGATCATCCAGCGGGGTGCCGCTGGCATCGCCGCTCACGCTCTCGTGGATGTTCCGCACCGTGTAGGTCTTATCGCCCCAGGCGGTGTCCAGCATGGCGGCAAAGCGTTCCAGGCAACTGTACTTGTTTTCGCTCTGCGTTACGGCAAACGGCCACCACAGCTTGAAGATTTTCCATGTATTGGTGCCGTCCAGCATGGCCGTGTACATGCCGTCCAGTGTAGACGCCGGGGTGGATGCTTTTGCTTCCTCCGCGCTCTTCGCCGCGGAATCTTCACTTGCCTTAGCAGCGGCGGCGCTATCAGCGGCAGCAGTCTCGCTGTCAGCAGCGTTCTTCTGTGCGGCTTCAGCGGCTACTTTTGCCTTTTCTGCCGCCGTCGCATCGGTAGCCGTCTGAGCCTGTTTTGCGGCAACATCCTTCTGGATGGTCCGCATCTCTGTTAATTTCTCGCTCACGCCTTCGCTGGCGATTTCGTCGGCGGCATCGCTTGCAGTTTTTGCCGCTCTCTTTGCCTCCTCGGCGTTCTGCGCGACTTTTGCAGCATCATTGGCCGTCTTGTTTGCTGCATCTTCCGCAGCTTTCTGCGCGGCCTGTGCGCCTGCCACGGCAGCGTCCAAACTTTTGAATTCGTCGGTGCTCTCTACCGCACTGTCGTCCATGGCCGTCTGCTGCACGTTCAAGATCAGGTTGCAGGTTTTTACCACATCACCAGCGGCATTGCTCAGTTCTACCTCGCAGGTCGCTCGGCCATAGGCGGCCAGCGCATTCTGTGTCAGCACAAATTCCGCCGTGTTTTCCGTTTGAACGCGGGCATCTAAATAGATCCTCTTGCCGTCGCTCTTTGTGCCGCGCAGCCTAGCGGCAAACCCGTCAGGGATGTTATACGCCTGCTTATTATCCAGGATTTCAACCTGCAGCACGCGCACCACATTGTCGGCCTGCTTGCAAAATACTACAGGCGCGGGCAGGTTCCGGCTTACATCTACCGTTACCCGCTGCACAACTTCGTATGCCATTGTTAGCTCCTTTTGGCTTTATCGGTTTTCCCGGTGTCAATCACCTTTGCGTCTTCTTTGGCTTCTTCGTCCGCCATATTTTCGCGGACAGCAAAAAGAATATTTTCCAGGATCAGCTCTGTGATCGAGTAGGGGATTGCGCTCTTGTTGATCGCTGCAATAATGTCCGCTTTGCATTTCCTAATTCTCTGGTTGTCCGTCATTGTCGGTGCCTCCTTACATGTTACAGCCGTGCATTCACAGCGGTTTTCAGTGTGTTGATTGCATCCAGCACGCCTTCATCCAGGGCCACAAAGGACCCCCGGTTGTTCTGGCTTGTAATGTTCCCATTGTCGTCCAATTCCGCATATGCGTAGGATACCCGTTCGCCCTCTGCGGTCGTTACCACTGCAACACTGGTCAGTTTCTTCATGTCTGTTCCTCCGCTTCTAATAACGTGTCATCCGTTTTTGCGCTTTCTGTGTTCAGCAGGTCATCTGCCACGCCCGCCCCGGCATCCAGGGCGCGGGCGGCGGCGCTTGCGGCCAGCTCCATGCCCTCCGGCGGTGGGGCGGGGTAGTTGCACTCGCTCGGCTCTGCGTATTCACCCTCATACCCACGTTGAGCAGCCATGCACATCCAGGCAAACTTCTGCCCTGCAGCGCCGTGTACAATGGCGTACTGTCCGCAGTCCTCAGCCCACAGGTGCCCAGTGCCGTCGCAGTCCGTCAGCATCCAGGTAAGTTGCCCGTGCTGGGCCACTGTCTCTGCGTACCGCGGATCCGGCACAATCAGGCACCAGCCATCCGCGTTGCATTCTGCGCGGCCCCAATCGGCAAAGGTTGGTACAGGCGTTTCAAAGGCTGCCATTTTCAGCGCGCCAAAGCTGGTATTTACCACGCGGGACTTGCTGCCCCACACGTTCAGGTTTCGGCAGCTCAGCGTACCGCTGATACCCACACGCGTGGTATTAAAATCCGCGTCGCTGTCATCGCTGCGGTTGTACGTCACCTGCAAGCCTACCCACTTTGTGGGGTTCAGGCCATCAACCCAGCCATAGCTTGCGTGCTTGCTGTTTGCGCCAATGTAAGAGCGCCCCGCCTCGGAATAGCAAACGCCAGTCAACCCAATACTGCCCGTGTTTACCGTTGCATACCAGGCAATATGTCGGTTGTCGATGTATACACGCTCGCCGGATTCTGTGCCCATGCGGATATATGCGTTGTCTAGGTCGTACACGGTCGAATATTTAAGGTTGTGGATCTGCCCGGTGGTAATATTGCCGCCGTTGATGACGGTCTTGGCCTGGTTCCAGGTGCTCAGATCGTTAAATGTAACCACGCCGGTAAAACTGATATTCGCGCTTGTAATGTTGGCCCCGTTGGCGGCCAGCGTCAGGGTGCTGCTTGTACCGTTGGTTGTCGCCGTCAACTTGATGGTGCCCAGTTCCTGCTTGATCTCCGTTTTTGTTTCGGTGGCGGTCATGTAGTCCCCGGTGCTTGCCGTCCATCCCGTCGGGGCGTTGCCCATCTGCACCATTGGGTGCATGATGGTCAGATCGTTGGTAACGGTGGCAAAGTCATTGGCAGTGCTCACAAACAGGCCATCTGCATATCCGTCAGCTGTGGCAGTAAACACTGCATAGCGCAAATACCATCCGTTGCCTTGGTCAATGTCCTTTTGGTTCTGCTTAAATAGTGTTCCGTAATAGGTCCTTGTCCCGTCGCTGGCCTTCGTTTCAAACTGCAAAAACAGTCCATTGGTTCCGGAGTTCAGCTTATACAGCACGCTGGCGCAGTAGCTCACGCCCTTGGCAACTATCATGGCCGTGTTCGCCCCAAAGTGGAAGCGGGTATTCTGGGCTTTATTCGTTACCCTTACAGATTCACCGCTGATCGTGTAGGTTCCTTTTTTGCTCAGGTCGTTTCCGCCCGCATCCAGGGTTGCATTGTTCCAGTCATCGGTGCCCTTTATGATGTTGCTGCCGCCCGTCACCCGCTGGTTTACCGTCTGGGTTATGCTGTCCGCCTTTTGCTCTATCTTGGACACGCTGGTATTGGTGGCATAGTCCTTCAGCTTGTTGTCCGTGTATTTCTTGGCTTCTCCGGTCGCGGCCTGCTGTGCATCCTCCACCGTTTTGGTTGTGGCGTAGGTTTTGGACACCTCAGACGCGATGCTGTCCGCAGACTGCTTAATCAGACTCTTGGTTTCCTCAGTCGTGCTGTAGCTTACCAGCTTGCCGTCCGTGTATTTCTTGGCTTCTCCGGTCGCGGCCTGCTGTGCATCCTCCACCGTTTTGGTTGTGGCGTAGGTTTTGGACACCTCAGACGCGATGCTGTCCGCAGACTGCTTAATCAGACTCTTGGTTTCCTCAGTCGTGCTGTAGCTTACCAGCTTGCCGTCCGTGTATTTCTTGGCTTCTCCGGTCGCGGCCTGCTGTGCATCCTCCACCGTTTTGGTTGTAGCGTAGGTTTTGGACACCTCGGATGTAATGCTGTCAGCGCTCTGCTTTATTAAGCTCTTGGTTTCCTCGGTCGTACTGTAGTGGATCAGCTGCCCGTCTGTATAATCCTGGGCATCCTGCTGCGCCTTTTTCACAGTCGCCGTTGTGGCATAGGTTTTGGATACTTCGGATGTAATACTGTCCTTGGTCTGCTGGATCAGGCCCTTGGTTTCTTCGGTCGTGCTGTAGTTCAGCAGCTGTCCGTCCGTGTACTCCTTGGCCTGTTTGGCTGCCAGTTCAGACTTCTCTTCGGCCTCTTTCCTGGCCGCTTCAATGTCTTCCTGGGTTTCCGCAACCGTCTTTTTGGTTTCGCTTACCTCGGTTTCAATCTTTTCCTGATCTTTTCTGATTTCGGACACGCTTTTTGTTACGGTTTCAAGCTCTTTCTGCGTCCGCTTGGTTTCGCTCAGGTAGGGGTATTCCTCTTCCAGCTCACCAGCTTCGGCAGGGGCTTCCAGGTCGGCGTAATGGCTCGGCCCCAGCGTCATTTTGATGTTGTACGCCACATAGGCAGTGCCGCCAATTGTGATCTTGTCGCCGGCCTCTGCTACCGGGTCAATGTGCCGCTGATCGCAGGTATAGGGGGCATAGTTCATTCCCTTTAGTTTCTGCGCCAGTTCGTCCGCCAGGTCTTGGGTGCCGTTTTCGTTTTCCACCTCCAGCACGGTTCCGGTTTCATCGCCGGATAACAGGGGAGTATCCGCGCTGTTCCGCACAACCCTTACGCCTGTAATGCTCTGGGCTGCTCCGCAATCCGGCGCTCCGCTTACCTCCGGCAGGCTGTCTCCGGTCCCGGCCAGCGGTACTAGGTGCAGCTTGCCCGCCGGGGTAATGCACCAGTTTCCGCCGTTGGCCGCCCCGATCTGCTGCAGCACGTCCCGCATGGTTCGGCCAACTGGCATGCTCACCGTGTGGTTGTCTCCGGTGCCAATGCTGTTGCGGCTGTCCAGCTCCACGCCAATGCGCTGCGCGATCTCGGCCACGCAGTCGCTTTCCTGCTTGGGCCAGTCATCCGCTGTGGTGTCGCTCAGGTAATTCTGCTGCCCCATCAACATGGCATCGTAACAGGTCAGTTTCAGGTATCGTCCGCTTGCTTCCCGCGTGTTGATCCAATAGGTGCCCTGCGGAATATAGTCCGTTTTGGCATCATCCAGCACAAGCCGGTATTGCACCACTACCTTGGCGCGCTTGGCAATCGTGCCTTTCTGGTTGATCTCCAGCGTCAGCACGGCAGCTGTGGCGTTGCCAACCTCCACGGTGTTTTCCAGCAGGTCGCGCTCAATCTCGCAGCTCACAATGTCTTCCCCGGTGTACTGCGTGCCGTCAATGGTAATCAGCAGCTCGCCCACATGGTTGGGGTCGTCTCGCGCGGTTTCCCATCCTTTCGGCCGTTTTTGCATGTTTTCCCACCTCCCGTATACAGCAAAGCCCCCCTTGCACTCAAATGCAAAAGGGGCTTGCTGTTACTCTTCGATCAGCGGCGCTTCAATGCCTTCGTAATACTGTACACCGTCCCGCTCCATCAGAAATGTTGCGCCCAGGTCATCGCTGTACATCCGGCAGCTGTACTCGCCGCCGGTGAATGGGCTGTCAAACGTCACCGTCACCCAGGTATCGCCCAGTGTGCTGAACACCTCGGCCGCTTCCTCCAGCTTCAGCGGGCGGAATGTCACCGTGATCTTGTGTTTCTGTGCAAGCACAGTCAGGTACATTTTCGCATCCTGCGTATCGCGTCCGCTGTCCTTGCTGCTGACCTTGAATTTCTGGAACTTTAGCCCCCCGCGTGCAATGTAGCGCGAAAAGTCGTTCCCGTTTACATCAAATCGCATTCGCCCACCTCTTAATCATGCCCATACAGGCGGGCTTTCTTCTTGCGGCTCTTGGCGGTTTTGTCTTCCACCTTGTCGCCGTCCATGTATACGCTGCTGTCCTTGTCTTCTACAGCCTTGCACACCGCGTTGAACCCGCTGCGCAGGGTGGCAATCATGTCATCTGTGCCGCGGTCCATCCGCTTCATGGGGTCGGTTCTCATGGTAACACTGCCAGCCACAGCAACCGCCGGGGCGTTCAAATCGTTGTATGCCGCGCTGATCTGCCGTGCCGCGTTCTGTACCCGGTTCAGCAGGGTGGGGGTGTTCTTTTCCACGCCCTCCGCCAGCAGCTGCATAAAGTCCGGCATCCAGGTGTCAGCATCCGCCAGCGGGCCGGTGTCCGGCACACTGAAATGCAGGTAGCTGCTTACCTGTTCGGCCATCTCTTTCACGCTGTCCAGCAGGCCGCTCATGCGCTCTTTAATTCCGTCAATAAAGTTCTGGATAAAGTCACGGCCCCAATTCATGGCATTGCTTACCATGCCCTGCAGTGTGCCGCCAATCGCATCAACAGCACCTCGCACAGCGTCCCTTGCGTTGTCTCCAAACGTGGTAAAAACGCCTACGGCAATGGCCTTCCAGCTGCTTAAGGTCTGCTGCGTCATCGTGCTGTAAGCCTCAAGCGTGGCTCTTGCATTGCTGCTAAAATCTACCACGCTGCCCTTGGAATCGTTGCCCCATCCGGCAATGGTCTGCCGGGCGGTGCTGGCCCAGCCGCTTACCGTTTGGCCGGTGGTGCTGGCCCAGCTCTCAAAGTCCTGCTTGCGGTCGCTCACCCAGCCGCCCACGTTTGTGGCGGTGTCGCTGATCCAGGTCTGCACGCTCTGCTTGGTATCGTTCGCCCAGCCGCTTACCGTTTGGCCGGTGGTGCCGGCCCAGCTCTCAAAGTCCTGCTTGCGGTCGCTCACCCAGTTACCCACGCTCGCGGCTGTGTCACTGATCCAGGTCTGTACGCTCTGCTTGGTGCCGCTTGCCCAGTCGCTTACTGTCTGGCCCACGTTGTCCTTCCAGCTCGCAAAACTATCCGCCAGCCCGCTCAGGTGGTCACTTACCCAGCTTGTCACGGTTTCCCACGTCTCAGAAATGCCGTCCAAGAATCCCTGGACGGTGTATCCGCCCAGCTCTTTCATCACGGTGGAGGGGGAGTGGATTCCCAAAGCGTTCCGCCAGCCCTTAACCCATGGGTCAATTACATGCTCTTTGATCCATCCGGCAATATCCTTCACCATCTCGGTAACGCCTTCAAAAAATCCCTCAATGGTCAGGTTGCCAATGTCTCCAAAGTAGTCGTGCATCTTATCGCCCAGGCCGTCAAAAAGCTCGGCGAAAAATTCCCCAAAGCCCTTACAGGCTGCGCCCGCAGCCGTGGCAATAAACTCCACCAAGTCTGCCAGAATCCCGCCCCAGTCAATACTCTTGACCGCCTTGGCAACGTCCCGGCCAATTTTTCCCCAGTCGGTTCCCGCAATAGCATTGCTTGCCGATTGCAGAATGCCCCGTATCAGCTCGCTGCCGTCCACGGCAGCCTGTGACCAGTCGATATTGTTCCACGCACTGTTTATGCCGGTTGCAACATCGTCGCCCAGAGCACGCCAGTTAAAGCCGGACTGTACAAGGCCATGCAGCCCTTCAAGCAAGCCTTTCAGCCCGTCCGTCATAAATCGGCCCAGCTGTGCCCAGTCGATGCTCTGCCGCAGGCTTTCCAGTCCGTTGCCAATTCCTTGCCCCAGACTGTCCCAGTGGAAATTTTGAACAAATGTGTCCAAAAAGTCCAGCGCCGTGTTCAGTCCGTTGCCCAGGGTGCTGCCAACCAGCCCCCAGTCCAGCGTCTCCGCAAAGCCGTTCAACGTGTCCGCAATATTCAGAGCCCATTTGTGTGCGGTATTACGGATTTTTCCCCATGGCATCTTGTCCATGGCATCGTTCAGTTTTTCCGCAAACATGGCCCCGACTTTGTACCAGTCGTCGTCTTTTATCGCCTGCACCAGCTGGTCCGCAAATGGGGTGGTTTTGCTCAGGTTGGTGGCAAAGTTCGGGGTAATTCCTCCGCTGCCTCCGCCGCTGTCAGTGCTTTTATCAACCTTGTGCAGTATGTCAAAATCCGCGGCATCCCGCTTCGCTTTTTTTGCTTCTTCGCGGGCCTTCTTGCTTGCGCTCGTGCTGCTGCCAGCGGCAGCTGCCTGCTTGTAATAAGCTGCTGCACTTTTCTGTGCCGCGCTTGTGGTTGTGCCAAACAGTGCCGCCATTACCTGCGCAATCATCCCGGCCAGGCTTGCCAGCGCTGCCGTTACCGCCCGCACCATGGGCAAAATGGTCTGCCACAGTGGGGCAAAGGCCGTTAGCAGGCTTCCCTGTATTCCGGCCAGGCTTGCCTTTAGTTGGCTGTCGCTTTCCACCACGCCCGCAATGCCTTGCTGCACGGCCTGGAATCCTTTGCTCAGTACGTTAAACACCAGCGCGCTTGCCGCCAGGCTTGTGATCCGCTTGGCCAGCCTTCCAATGCCGCTTCCCAGGCTTTTCACCAGGTTTACAGCGCTTCCAATCCCGTTTGCCAGATTTTTGATATGTCCCCAAGCTTTTTGCGCCTGTTTCCCTAAAAAGTTTTTCAGTGCGTTTGCACCGGCTTTGGCGCCTTTTGCAACCAGCCCCAGCCCTTTTGCGGCCACGCTGCCAATGCCGCCCATCACGGCTTTAACGCCGTTCCCGGCCGCTGCCAGGCCGTCGAGTGTCTTGGCTTTCAGGCTTGTGCCCTTACCCACACCCGCTGCCGCAGCGTCCCCGTTGGCATCGTTCAGCTCTTTCTGCAGGTCGGCCGTGTTCTTGTACGCTTCCCGCAGCTTCTCCGCTAGCGCTTGTGCCTCCGGCGTCGCAGCAGGATTCAAGCGGATTTCCTTTACCTTGTCGTACAGGCCATTTGCCCGGCCCTTCAGCTGTTCCAGCTGCTGCTGGTCTTCCACCTTCATTTCGATAGGTTCAGCTGCCTTGGCCCTCAGCTCTCCAATCTGCTCTCTCAACGCCTTGGCTTCTTCAGTCATTGCTGGGTTAATCCGCCACTGGCTGATCCGTTTTTTCAATTCATCCGCGCGAATAGTGAGCGCTTCAAAAGCCGCTCTTGCTTCTTCATTATCGAATTTCAGGTCTACTTTCCCAAACTTCGATCCGTTTTTAGTTTTTACATAATTTGCAGCATTCTGAACCAGCGCTTCCAGTTGCTTTTCCGTGCTTGCCAGCTCGCCGCTTAACTGCTTGTCCATCTTGGCAACGTAGTCTGTGCCAATCAAGGCTTTGTACTTTTGGGTCAGCTTGTCCGCCTCAGCTCCAGCGCTTTCCGCTGCTGCCTTTATGGCGTCGTAGGGGGCGCGGACCTGATTCATCTGGCTTTCAACTTCCCGCAGCTGCTTCAACAGCCCACTTTCGGTTTTTGCCTGGCCCATACCGCCAACCAGTTCGCGGTACTGCTTTTTCAGCTCCTGCACCTTCTGGTTGGCTTGGTCCAGCTCCTGGGTCAGGCTGTCCTGCCGGTTGGCGGCCTCACTTTTGCGCACCTGTTCCAGCTTAGCGAAGTGCCCCTTTACCTTATCGGTGGCCTTTTCCAGGTCGCTCAGGTCGGCGCCCACGCGCACGATCAGGTTTTTTGTTGCCGTATTCCGTCACCCCCTTACCCGTCAAATGTGTTTTTACCGCCCATGGCCGCGTTCAGAGCGCGCACCATATCCAGCATTTCGCCGTCCGTCATTTCCTGGCCCGGCTTGCCGCGTTCAAAGATCGCTTCAAACCGTTCCAGCTTGCCCCACACAGCCTGCCCGATCATGGCCGCCAGCAGGTACAGGTCCATGTCCCGTTCCTGCCGCCGGGCTTTTTCCCGTCTTTTGTGTACTCTTACGGCCAAAATCAGCTCTGCCGGGGTCATGTCCTCGTATTCAGCCAGGCTGTACCCCAGCTGCAGCGCCGTTACCAGGCTTCGGTCCCAGTCCCATCCGCCGGGGTCATCGGCTCGTTTTTTTCGTCACCGGTGTCGGAATCGCTGCCTTCGGCCTCGCCGTCCTCCGGTACGTTAAAAGCGGCACTAAAGCACTGGGCGGCTGCGCGGCTTGCGGCCAGGTACTGGGGCGCGGTCAGGGCGTCCAGTGCCGCGTTAAAGGCTTCTTTGTCCATCGGCTTGCCCTTGCGTTCTGCATCTTTCTGCACCATGCAGTACATGCAGCAGTCAATGGCCCGCACGCTGTCCATTTCCAGCTCCGTCAGTTTCACGCCCAACAGGCTCTCGATCATCTTCAACTCGCGGTGCCCGCAATGCAGTTCAAAGCTGCCCGCTTTTCCCAGGTTGACCATAAACACGCGGTTGCCCGCGCTCTTCTTGTTCGCCATTGTTTACCGCCTTTCTCAAACATCGCCGGTGCTTGCCGTCAGCTCCGGCTTGCCGGTCACTTTCAGGGTTGCTTCAAATGTCACAATGCCCGAGGTTTCGGCACTGGTGCCGAACGCGCTCACGCTCGCCTTAAAGCTCCACTTGGCACCGATCGCGGTGGGGAACACAATGGCGCACTCCAGCTCATCCGTTCCCGCACCCATGGCGCTAATCATGGCTTTCTGGCCGTCGTCGCCAAAATCAAAGTTGCCGCTGATGCTTACCTCGCCGCCCTCGGCAAAGGTGTTCAAAAACTGTTTGAAGTCGTCGGTGGTGTCCAGTGCGGTGCTTTCCACGGTGTCCCACTTGATGCTGGGGCTGCCAATCTTGGTCAGATGGGCGACGGCCTTGCCGCCAATGGTCAGTTTTGTGCCCTTTGCAACGCTAATTGCCATGTTTTCAGGCTCCTTTCGCTCGCGCCCCGTCTGGGGCATAAAATCCAAAAAACGCCTGGGGCTTAATCGCCCCAGGCTTCGTCAATGTTCTTTTCAATCGCTTCCAGCATGCTCTCGCGGTAGCTGTCGCTTCCCGCCGCCATGCTCCCGGCCAGGTAATGCCGTCCCGGCACATGTTTGCCGTTCACCGTCATAAACCCGTATTCCATGCTTGCGGGGTAGTAGGCGGTGTCCCGCCGCTTCTTTCCGCCAGGCATAATGCCGGGGTTTTTGACTTTCTTTTGCAGCAGGCCGTTTGCTTTCGCCGTCGGCATTACATCAAAGATCTGTTTGCCGTTGGGTCTGTTCCGCTCCATGTGCAGCACCAGGCTTTCCCGCAGCGTGCCGGTTTTCACCGGGGCCGCTTCCTTGGCGGCTTCCAATTCGGCTTGTGCCGGGGCCATGGCGGCTTCCGCCGCCACCCGCTGGGTGCCGTACTTGATCCGGTCCATTGCCGCGTCAATTTCCGCTAACGCGTCAGCGCTCCAGGTAAATGTCAGCCCGTCTGCCATGTGGCAGCCACCTCCAGCTCGCTGTGCTCCATCTTGCTGTTGGGCAGTGCTTCTTCGGTGTCCGCCACTCTGGCCCGCATTTCGCAGATCAGCACGCCGCTGGTGGTTTTGCCCTCCAGCGTGCGGCATTTCTGCTTGATCCCGGCTTCCAGTGTTTTCAGCTCGCTGTAGTTCGCCGCTAACAGGTGCAGCTCCAGCGTACCGGTCCAAATTCCGGTGCCGCCGTCCATGTCCTGCAATTCGGTGTCCTCGTGCTTGCCAAATACCACAAACGGCGCGGTTGCGCTTTTGGGTGCAGCCAACTTGTACACCTTTCCGGCCAGCCCGTCCAGCTCCTGCAAGGCATCTTTCAGGATGTCTTCGATCATCGGTTTATTCCTCCAGCTCTCGGCACATCAACTGCAGCCATTCGTGGCGTTCGCCCTGGTCAATGATGTACAGCACCTCAAATTTGCGGCCGCCCAGCAGCACCCGCGTGTTGTGCTTCACGCCCGGCCGCCACCGCAGCATAATGCGGTGGTCAATGGTGCTCTGGGCTGCCTGCGCTTCCCACAGCTCTCGCCCGCGCAGGGGCAGCACGCTGGCATAGGCGGTGGCGTAGTTTTCCCATTCGGTTGCGCCGTTTGGGTCACTGGCGTCGCCGCCCGCCGGGCGCTGTAGTGTGATCCTGTGCCGCAGGTTTCCCGCTTCCATGGCTCACACCCCCCAGCCCATCAGGTTCAGGTTGTAGCCGTCCAAAAAACTGGCGATCACTTCGTTCTGCTTTTGGTCGGTCACACTGCCATAGCTTCGGTTGTCGTACAAAAAGCTGCACAGCGCCAGATATGCCACCGTCAGCTCCTCGTGCTTTTCCAGCTCTTCGGTGCTCTGCCCGGTGTACGCCGCCATGTGGGCCAGGGCCGCGGGCATGATGATGGTTTCCAGGGTGCGGCGGTCAGCCGGGTCCAGCGGCATGTCAATGCGGCAGTATTCTGCCACATCGTCCACTTTCAGGTTCGGGATCATCACGCCTTAACCCCTCCTATCAGGTGGCGGCCATGGTCAGCTTGGCCAGTTTCTGGGCGTTCTCCACCTTGGCGTCAAGTTCCGCCCAGCTGATAACGCCCACAGCGTGCTTGGTGGCAAACTGTTCGCGCAGCACGTCGATCTCCATGTTCTCCACATCCTTCACAGCCAGTCCGGAAAGATCACCATACAGAATGGCGTCCTTCTTGGCGGCCATGCCGTCCATGTTGTCGGATGCAAACACCGGCTTGCCCAGCAGGGTATAGCCCCAGGCGGCGTTCAGGTCGGCGTTCAGCAGGTAGCGGCCTTCATTGTCCTTCAGCTTGCGGATCGCGGCGCGGGTTTTCTTGTTCATAATCCACACAGCGCCGCTCTGGTACACATCTGGCACCGCTTCCTGCACGTCGATCAGCTCGTCAGCAGTCACGGCAGTGGCCTTGGCGGCGGTCACGGTCTGGGCGGCAGTCACACCAGCCAGCGCGCCCGTTACCTTGCCGGTGCTGCCCTTCAGGCACTCTTTTTCGATCCAGCGCGCCCAGTTCTCGGCCATGTGGTCAATCACGATGCTCACCACGTCAAAATCACTGTTGTTGATCAGGCTGCGGCTGATCAGAGTCAGTGCGGCAGCCAGATAACCGGTCAGGCTTACGCTGCCAAACTTGTTTGCGCTGCTCAGCAGCTCGGTAAACTCGTCCGCGTATGCCACAGTAATGTCGCCGGCGCTGGTGTCAATGTACGGGATGTCCAGCTGGCCTTTGACGTTGTAGTGGGTGGCGCGGGCATAGATCGGGCTGATATTGTGCACCTGTTTCACGATCTTGTTGGCAATGGTACGGGGTACAATCGCACCGTTCACGCCTTTGGCCATGTTCACAGCGTCACGCTGCTCGCCCATGTTTTCGTGGCTGCCATGGCGCAAAAAATCTTCAAAGGCGCGGCGCTCGGCAATCTCCACACGGTCGGGGGCACCTGCGCTGCGCTGCTCGCCGGGCAGGGTTTCCGGGTCCACTTCGCTTTCCATGGTCATGCCCTCTACCTGCTCAGCGGCGTGGATCGTGTCTGCCAGGGCGCGGGTTTCTTTCATGATGTTATCGTATTCGGCTTTTTCGTCATCCGTAAAGGCGCGGTTTTCGCTGTCGCACTTGTCCAGCATCTTGCTCATGGTTTCCAGGTTGTCGTTGCGCTTTTCAATCAGCGCTTTCAGCTTGTTCTTCTTGTGCATGGTTCATACCTCCAGTTTCATCTGTTCCAGCCGTGCCCGGTAACTGGGCGCGTTTTCGGTTGTTTCCGGTGCTTCCACCGGGTCTTCCAGGCTGCGCACTTCGGCGCAGGCAGGGCTGTTTGCGGCGGCGCTGCGGGTTTCGGCATCCACCGTGGTTGCAATGTACGCCGGGGTAATGTCCAGCACGGCCACCTCGTCCAGCGCAATGCCGTGCAGGCTGCGCCGGGCGGGTGCGCCGTCCTGGCCGTCCACCCAGGTGTCGCCACCCGGCAAAGCCCGGAACGTAAAACTCCACCCGCGCAGTTCTCCGCGTTCTGCAGCGCGCACCACCACCGGGTCATCCGTCCACGCCGCAGCGCGCAGCCCAATGGCGTCTTCACACAGCGTCAGGTTTCCGGCTGCCGTGCCGCCCAGCCGCCTGCCGTGGTCCAGCGTCAGCTCCACGTCTTTGGCCGTCTCCAGCGCGCGGGCAAACGTGCCTGGCTCCACCGTCTCCACAAACGCCCCGTGCGCGGGGTGGTGCAGTACCCGGCTTTCCCGGCCTGCCGCACACACATACCCGCTCAGGCGTACCTGTGTCCCTCGTTTTTCAATCTTCATCCATCACCACCCCCTTTCCGGGTTCCGCGTAGTAATACGTTGTGCAAGGTGGGCGGGCTTTGCCAAGCTGCTGTATAATGGCTTTCTCTCGGTCCGAAAGTTCCCATCTGGTTGCCGCTGCGCGCTCTGCCGCTGCGCGCTCTGCCGCTGCGCGCTCTGCCGCTGCGTGCTCTGCCGCTGCGCGCTCGCACAAAAGCAGCCCGGATCCAAAAATAGCTTTTCCGGCCCGCTTTTGTGCGTCCAGGCTTCCAACCTGGTGGCAGTCGTCCGCGTAAATTTTCAGATCTACCCCGTATCTTGTATACCTCTGCATCATGGCCGCGGTGATAACATTCATGGGGTAGTCATATTTCGGCAGTTCTTTTGTATTTGCTTTAATTAACCTGTCATTTTCCCGGTTGATTGCCTTTGTCAAATCCGGTGCGGTCTGCGCCACAATCCCGCCGCTGTAGCTCGTCACAAATGATGTTTTTACCTGCGCGCCATTTTCGTAGGTAATCAGGCAGTCCGTGATGATGTGATTCATCTGCTTAAACACTTTCCGCCCGCTAAAACAGGTCAACGTCGGCGCAAACAGAAAAAACGGGATCCCGTGTTCCAGGTAAAACGTGCAAATGCTTGCCAAAATAGAAAACGGCGGGTTGTCAACAACAACCGCACCGTCAGGGTAGGGGAATGCTTTGTAATCGCCGCCGGGGTAAAATGGTCGCACAACTTTGGCGGGGTCAATCCCGTATTCGTTGCAGGCCCACTGCTTCACAACCTCGTAAATGGTTGGCGGCGTGTAGCAGTCATCCGCGGTTTTCTTTGGCTTAAATTTTTCTACAAACTCTTCGTATGTCTTGCTCTTCACTTGCCGCCTCTTACGTCGCGTTTCACGGCTTTACCTCCACGCTGGGCAGTACCTGCGTATGGAAATACAGCTTGTAGTGGTATGGGTCGGTATGCGTGCCGGTAATGTCTTCAACCACATACATGGTTTCGGCGTTCAGGTAAATGTAATTGACTTTGTACTGGTCCGGCCCCACCTTCACCGTGCGCACCAGCTCGTTGTTGCTGTTGTTGCTGATGGACATATACCCCTCGGCTTCCATCACTATTGTATCCGTTCGTGCGTTGTAAACAGTAATTTTGCGCTCGCTTTCAAAATAATCCGCCTGCTTGGCAATGTTATAGTTAGCCTTTTCTGCCTCAGATGTGCAGCCACACAACAGCACCAGCGCCATCAGCATGGCCAGCGTCAAAGCGATTATCTTTTTCATCGTATCCTCCTAAAAATTTGCATAAAAATACCACGGTGCAATGTTGCATCGTGGTAAAGTCGATTGTTGTTTTCTGCACTGCATTTTTTATTGGCGTTGTCCCGGTGCATCTGCGCATAGCCTGCTTTCATCGGTCTCGCTATTTGTTTGGCTTTCGTATGTGGGCTGTGAAACTGCTTATTTTCATGTAATCTTTAACCCCTGTAGCTCTTAAAGCATTCTCTTCGATTGTGGATGTTTTTGCAGAAAAATTCTGCCTTCGGTCGATCACCGTTGACGCTTTTAGCCCCTGACCTTTAACGCCAGCATTAAAAGCATCAACCTCTTTGCCTTTTTGCACTTTTAGCTGTTTAATGGCCTTTTTGGCTAAATCTGTATACTCTTTGTTCTCCCCGTAGCGAATATCAGATTTAATTGCTTCGGCGGCGTTGTCAAAAGTAGACACATAACCCTGTAAAATATCTGATGCCCATTGAACTTGCTTTTCACTCCCTTGCATTCCGGCAAGATTCAATTTGGCCCCGCCGCCGTTTCTTCCTGCCCGGCTATTCCCGGCACCGCCGTTGCCGCTGCCGCGCTTTCCCATGCGCAATCATCCGCCTTTCTTTTATCTTCTCGTATCTCGGCTCTATTTTGGTCACATTCCAGTCAAATTCCGCCGGGCACTTCCCATACCATAATATTTCCGTTGGCTCCAAAATGTCAAGCGCCTTGCGGCACTGTCTGGCAAAGCATTCTTTTTCGTAGTCGTTGTTTTGCGTCCCAACACTTGAAATTGAAACAATGCTGTGCTTTGGCGTGCCGTCCAGGCACCAGTCAAAACTATCCATGCCGCACCAGCACAGGGTGGGGATCACGTGGATCCCGTGCGCCTGCCAGTACGCCGCGCACCAGTGCTTGCGGTAGTGGTTGTAAATCTGCATTGCCAGCGGCATCTCATTGTATAGCGAAAAATCCGGCGCACATACCGCGCCAAACTGCGAAAGCAGGTTGATGTACTTGTCCGGGTTGTTCCACACGCGTGCAAACAAAAAATCGTAGCAATAAAAATGCACGCCCTTGCACGCCCGGTCCTTGGCTACCATCGCCTTGTCAAATGGTATCCACTCCAAATGCCGTACGTCTATCTTTTCCGGCTGGATTGCCGGCACGCCATACTTCCCGGTGCCCATAAAATTGGCTTTACCCAGATTTTCAAAATCAAGCATTCTTCGAGTTTCCGGCGGCGTTATCCGCCTCCGGCTCCTTCTGGGCAGGGGCGACGGTTCCCGGCTTGGTTTCCTGCCCGCCGGGGTTCTGCGCCTCCAGGGCCGGTTCTTTCCCGTCCACCACGCTGCCGGTGTTCGGGGTGTAATATTTCCCGGTCTTCATGTCAAACAGCACATCCGCCAGGTTCATGCCGATCACGTCCAGCCCGTCCACAGTCGGCAGGTTCTCCCGTGCGCGGATCTCGTTCTTGCCCAGCCAGCCGCCGTCTGCCGCCAGCTTGTACGCTTCGTACCGCTGTTTGATCGCGCCCTTTGTTAGCTCTGTGGTGTCCGCTTTCCAGATCAGCTGGCCCTTTTCCTGCTCCATCAGCAGGTCGCGGTTCAGCGCGGTTTCCATGGCCGTAATCACCGGCACCACCGCCCGCTGGATCGCCGCATTGAACTGGTCTTCCGTTCCGCTGCCCTTCAAAACCTCATACGGTACGCCCAGCATCAGCAAAATTTCCTGCCGGTTCTGCTGTACAATCTCCTGCAGCTGCATCTCCACCGCCGTGTTGCTGCTCTGCTTAAAGTCAAGCCCGCGGTTCAGCACCACAACGCCGTTGCCCTCCGCCGTGTACAGCTGGGCAAATCCGCTTTTCAGCTCTTCGATCTGTGGCTTTGTCAGGTTCCGGTCGCTGGTCACATAGCCGCGGGCATTGCCGCCGCCGCGCATCATGCTGTTCTGCAGCACCAGCGTGGCCCATGCCAGGGCCAGCATCTTGCTGTTTTCCTGCAAAATGCCGCTGCCGTGCATCCCGTCCTTGCTGTGGCGGCACAGCCGCACAAACTCCCAGGGACGGTACGTTTTGCCGTATACATGCAGGTGTCCACTCTTAAAAATTGGATCAGGATCCACCGTCACGGCAACCTGTTCGCAATCTACGTAGTGCAGGCTTTCCACCTGGTTTCGCCAGCGGTTGATGTACAGGTATCCGTTGCCGCTCAGCAAATAATCCCGGTACAGCGCTTCCAGCATCTCGGTGTTGCTCAACAGATCCCCAGCATCCAGGTTCAACACGTCGGCTCTCGTGCTTGTCCTGACCTCTTCCAGTCCTTTGCTAGTTTTGCGGTACAGCTTAAACGGCACCGCTGCGGCCTGCGTTGTGATAAACTCAATGCCGCCCGCCACAGCCGGAATGTTCATCGCGGTGCTGCGGCCGATCCGCTCCACCCCGTGCAGTGCGCCCAAAAACTCCGCAAACGTGCCGTCCATCACGGCGCTGCCCTCTGCGGGCTTGCTTTCTGCGTTGTCCTGTGCGGCGGCCATGGCTCGCAGCTCCGCCCGCGTTACTGTCATGCCCGTATCAATTCCCCCTTGCACTTGATTGCAAAATCATGTTTTCAGCCCACCTGGCACACAAACCCGCCGCCGTCTGCGTCCAACAGCTCGTTCTGCTGCAGCAGGTACAGCGCATCAACCACCGCCATCACACAGTCAACCTTTCCGTTGCTCCGTTTTTTGTTGATGTACCGGTTCATGTTTGTGTCATAGGTGCACCGCGCGTTTTCCACGTTCACCTCAAACAACCGGCTTTCTTCATACACCAGCCGCCCGCTTTCTACCAGCTCACAAAACAGCTTCGTAGGGGCGTGCAGCGTGTCGCTGTGCTGGCGTATCTCCACGGTTTCAATCCCGCCGTGCTCCGGCTTTCGGCTGCCCGCCGGGCGGCCCTGCTCCCATTTCTGGGCGCTGCTGATCGCGTTGTACCGGTCATAGCCCACCTGCGCAACGTATACGCCAAAATCGTCATCCAGGTCAAACACCCAGTTTTCGATCCGGCTGTAATCCACGATCCGCTCGCCGCAGGCAATGCACTCGCCCTCCCGGATTGCGCGGGTATAATCAAACTTTTCCAGGGTGCTCTTTTCGCGTATCTTGCCCTCCGGGATAAAGCCCATCACCTTCACGGCTACCTTCCCGTCTGCCCTTACGCCAACCATAGCCGCGGCGCAGTTGTCGTTGCTCATGGCCAGGTCGACCCCGGCATATACCTGCATGCCGGTCCAGACAATCTTATCCACCCGGCACTTGCGCAGTTCGTCCAGGCTTACAAACTGTTCGTCTGCCGCGCCGGAGTAAATAATATTGCAGTGCTTGGTCAAAAAGTTTTCCCGCGCACCGGGCAGCTCAATGGCGCGCTGCCGCTTTTCCAGCAGGTTGCCCCAGATCGCGGGCACTTCCAGCGCCGCCGGGTTGCCCTGGGCCAAAACGTCCGGGTTTGTGGCCCATTCGCCGGTAATCTCTTCATCCGGCTCGTACAGCAAGGCAAATACCGTTTCGTTGTCCTGCAAGCCGTCTAAAATCTTTTTGTCCATGGCAACTTCGTCTTCAAACGCGCTGGCCGCCGTGGGGTATTTTGTGCTGATAATGCATCCCAGCTTGTTGGTCAGCGCCACCTGGCCACTCTGCATGGCTTCAATGGCGTACCCGTTCGGCAGCGCCCCTGCTTCATCCACCAGGAACACATTCGGCTGTCTGCCATCCAGGCGGCTGTTGCTGTAGTTCAGCGGCGTGTATTCGGTGTCCGTTAGCTTGCAGGTGATCTTGTCCATCAAAACGCGGAAATACCGCTCCGTGTCGTCCGGCGGCATCAGGGCAGGGGAGCTGCGCAAAATTTCCTTGATTGCTTTTTGCACCTCGCGGCTCAACGCCCCATCCGGTGCCACGCTAAAAATCTTGCTGAACCGCGGCTCCAGCAGCATCAGCAAAATAAAAACCGTCGCAATCGTGTAAGTTTTGAAATTTTTGCGGCAAATCTCAAGCACTGCCGTTTCGTACCGCCGTTTTTTGCGGTCATTGCGGTGTACCACGCACAGCACCGCGGCGTAAAATAGCCACTGGTAGCCCACCGCCGCCTCGTACACGCTCACCCCGGCCTTCACACCGCTGGGCATCTGCATAATTTTCAGCAGCCGGGTTATTTTTGCCAGCCGCTTCTCGTTCACGCAGTATTTGGGGTCCTTGCCGTCCGCAATGCGCAAAAATTCCGCGGCCTGCTTTTTTACATACCGACCCACCGGCTGCTTTACGCCTTCGCAGTGTTCCGGCACCGTCCCGGCCAACACCCGCCGGGCATACAGGTACGCCGGGTGCTGCTTAATCGTCATCGTCTTGCAGTGCCGCCAGCAGCGGGTCCTTTTCCTGGGCCTTGCTCTTTGCGGCCACAACGCCCAGCTTTGCCCGTGCCTGTGGGCTTAGGCACAGCTCATTGCAGCAACGGTAAAAGTCTGCCATGTACTTGCTGCGGGCAGTCACGGTGTCCTTGTCCGTCTTGAGGGCAATGTTCTCGTTCGCATTCGCATCGATCTCTGCCACACGGTCAATAGCTACCGCGCAAAATGCCATAACCCAGCCGTCACAGCTTCCCGCCGCACCCGCATCGATCAGCAGGTTCTTAATTTTGGTAAAGATCTTCTTCTGGTCTTTTGTCAGGTAGGCGGGGCAGATAATGGTCACTTTCTTTTTACTGTTCAGCCCTTTCAGGGCATCTTCCGCCTGGCTGCGCGCCGTAATCTCTTCTTTGGTTCTTGCACCGCTTGCCGCCCGGATCGCCTTTGCCGGTCTTGCCATTTTCCCGCCCCTTTCTGTTAAAAATCCAGTTAAATTTTTGGGATATTTGCCGTTTTCCTGCCGTCCCTCGCGCGCGGGTACTAATACGCGCGCGCCTGTTCGTACCCGCCCGCGCGCCCGCATTTGCCATTTCTAAAAAAATTAAAAAATCTAATTGGACGCGTGGTGTGGGGTGACCCCACCCCCGCGGCCGCCGCACCCCCAGGGGGGTATCTGGCTTTTTCGGCTCATTTCTGGCCGTTTGGACGCATCTCTGGCACCGCTACAGGCTCCATGGCAAGGCTGTGCAGCAGGCTGCGGCTTACATCGCCGCGCTCTGCGCGCTTATGGCAGCTGTTATCATTGCCGCTGCACAGTGTAATAATCCAGTCCATGCTGTATGCCGTTTCCGTGCTCTCCTCCAGCGGGATGATATGGTGTGCCTGCAGGTCACTGGTTGTTATCCGCCCCTCAGCCAGGCACAAGCGGCACAGCCCGTGGTCCCGCTGGTATACAGCAGCACGGGTTTTCTGCCAGCGGTAAGTGTTGCGGATTGTTGCTTGCGCCGTGCCACGCTTGGTGCGTGCAGGCTTGCGTGGGCATACATAGCCGCGCGGGTGTACCCGCCCGCACCATTTGCAGCTCACTTGCATGGCATGCGCCTCAGCGGCCGCTGATAGGTCCAGCAGCCGCCCGGCCCCAGTGTGTGCTTGGGCCTCTCACATTGCATTGGATTTACGCAGCGCGGTAGAGAACAGGCCACGTGCTCATTGCCACACATGCGCCACACGCAGCGCGTGCATGGGCTTGTTTTCTTTTCCGCCATGTTGCTCACCCCAAAATAAGAGAGGGTAGCCGGTTGGCCACCCTCTCAATTCTTCATGGTACTAATTTTAGTCTTAAATATTCTTGCACAGTGCCCGTTTTTAGCTAATTCCCACACGTTGCGCCACATCTTCCAGGTATTTTCGGCGGCGGTGATAGAATTCTTTTCGGCTGATTCCTGGCACTTCTAATCGCTCGTATGTCCAAGTGCGGCAATCGCTGCAGTTGAGTACAATAGCCTTTCGCAGCGACGTCCGTACCGTAGCGCTCTGGATGTCTGCCCCGATCTCGTCCGCGGCGGCATCAATGGCCCGCATGATCTGCACATCCCGCTGTGTCTCAAGCTGCTGGATCGCCTCGGCTTTGTCGGCGGTGGTGTCGCTGACGCTGCTGTTGGCGTGCGGCAGGTACACACGCACGGGTGTGCCGCAGTGGGTTGTGGTATCCACAAAATTTGTGCCGCTGCGCAGGATGATCTCATCCACCTGGCGCTTATACTCGGCCTTGCGCCTGGCCTGGCCGCGCACCAGCTGCAGGGCCGCCAGTACGGTATCGTTCGGCAGGCGTTTGTTTTTGCCCATGCGTATGCCTCCTTTGCTTACTCCCGGCGGTTGTTATGCTTCAGCGTTTCCGCAATCCATGCAATAAAAGCTATAATTCCCAGCCCGATGGTCAGGCCGCCAACCAGGCCAGCCCCCGTGCCCAGCAGGAAAATACCCAGCCGCACGCCCGCAGCAAATGCTTTCATCATCTTTGCACCCCATTCGCTTCATCTGCCAAGGCCAGCAAGGCTTTGTAGAGCGCTGCGCGGAACTTTCCGGCCTTTTCAGTCTCTCCGGTCTGCTGCACGGCGTCCGCCAGATCCAGCACCTTCCCAGCGGCGTCCTGCAGCTGGTCGAACAGCAGGGCAAAGCGCACCGCGGATTCATCCGCGGCCATGTTCAGCCTGGCGGCGGTTTCCTCGGCCTGGCGGCGGGTTTTGGCTAGTTCTTCAGCGTGTGCCTGTTTGGCCGCCGCCGCAGCGTGCTGTATTTCTTCCAGCTCTTCTTTGGCTTTCCGTGCGGCCTTTATGGCTTCATCGCGCTCTTTCTGGTTCAGCTCGGTCATTTTGGCGTCGGCCCGGCGCTGGCTTTCCATTTCAGCCTTCATTTCGGCGCGAATCTCCGCACGCAGGGCATCCATGTCCACTTCTTCGGCCTGTACCTCAGCCACCGGCGGCTGATTCTGCAGCAGGCTGAGCTGTTCGGCGTACCCGGCATTTTTGGCCTGCAGCTCTTTGATCTGCGCTTTCAGCTCGGCCACTGTCGTTTCCGTCAGGTTGGTTTCCGCTGTAATCTGTTGCTGCTCCTGCCCACTCAATTGCGCCAGCAAGGCCAGCTTAGTAACGCCCGCGGCCGCGTTCTGCTCTATCAGCTGCGCGGGCAGTTTTTCGGCAATGGCAATGTAGTTATACGCCTGGCGCTGCTTCATGCCCATGGTGGTCAGTGTGTAGGCTTCCAGCGTGTCAAAGCCCAGGGCCTTGTATCCACCGGTATCCCGCATTAGTTTGATTTTGCGGGCCAGATCCAGCAGGCTGGCCGCCGCTGCCTGCGCTGCGGCCATGATCTCATAATGCAGGCGCAGAGCGGCAGATTCTTCCGCCGTAGCGGCGGCACCCACAAACGTCATCTGTTCGCTATCGTATTTCATTTTTTCGGTTCCTCCTCAACTTTTGGTGCCTCTTTTTCGCGATGTATCACAAAAACAACCTCGTTGGCATTGTATATATCAACCGCCTGGCTGCCGTTTGTTATGACTATTACAGCATTGGGAATGGCCTTCCATTCTGCCGTCGCGGGGTGCGGGTATATAATTTCTTCTCCTGATTTCAGGCGGACCACTATTTCGTCCATGCTTTCAGCTTCCTATCATGCCACTGCCTGGGTGGCCTTGTTTTTCTTTTTCTTGGCTTTCTGCTCTGGCGGCAGCTGCCACTTAGCCAGCACTTCGCGCTCCCACAGATCCACAAATTCCCGGACCCGCCGGGGTATTTTTAGCTTTTTGCCGTGGGCAAATTCGTTTCCGTATCCATGCAGCTGGATTTCTCTCTTGCTGGTTACGTCAATGTTCAGGGTGTACCAGCTGCGTTCTGGCCGTCGGGTATGCCTCACAAACAGGATAATTCTGCCCCGTGCATGGGCATCTGAGTATCTGCCAACGCAATGGTGCAGGGTGCTGCCCTCCCGGATCAGCTCAAGCGGCGTTTCCGCCGGGCGAATGCAAATCCCATCATGTTCCCATGTCAACCCGGCGCAGCGGGCCGTCATGGCGGCGAACGCTTGCTGGCATTTGCCACTTACCCGCTCGTACTGTATTGTTTCGCTCATTCGGTCATGGGCGGTGCGCAGGTCTTTGGGCCAGCGCACTGCGTCCTGGTTCAGGTCACAGCCGGCCACGGCAGCCATGCGCCAATAGTCCTCAAGCTGCGTAAGATTCTGCTCTTGGCGCTCTATGTAATTTAGGGTCCGCATCAGCGGCAGTTTTTCGCGCAAAATCCGGCGCGTGTCGTATGCTCCGATGGCTTTCATCGCGGCGCAAAGGTCGCGGAAGCTTACGCCGCTTGGCAGCGTATCCAGCTCTTTCCACGTTCTCAGACAGTCAACTCCCAGACCGTACTCTCTCCAAGTTCGCAATTCTTGCTTTGTCATACCTAGCATTTGGGCAGGGCGTTTTTCTTTCCAGCCCACCCACTCCAGCTTTGGAGCCGCTGTTTGCGGGGCAAGTCCGGTATAGTAGCGATGTGTCATTTCACCGTTGATTCCATCGCCCACTAGGTTTCCCAGCCCTGCGGTTACCAGGTTCTCAACATTGGGGTGCTTAAAATACAGCCGCAGGTATGCCACCGGGTAAAACGTTTTTGCTGCGTTTGATTGCTCCATGTACTCCCACAGCTTGGCATTCTCTGCGCCGGTGCCGCCCAAATCTGGCAGGTTTGCGGCGTACATTTTCGGGCAGCCAATATCATCTACCAGTTTTGCGCGCTGTACCCACGTGCCCAGGTTCCGCCAACTGCCAGCCATAGCGTTGTACTGGTAGTGCGCCAGCTTGATGATCCGCCGGCCATCAACCACAAAGGCGTTAATAGCGTTCCGCTCGGTGTGGCGGTAACCTTCGTACATGTGGCGCTCAATGCACCACTGCGTTAATACTAGGCAGTTTTCCGCAACGGTGGGCACCACGATAAAGTCTTGGGCTGCCCGCCCGTACCGCAGCTCCTGCACGTTGCGCAGCTGCGTTTGAGCACCGCACAGGGGGCATACCATGGTTTCGCCGTTTCGCTTTTTGTCAATGGAGTCTTGCTCAACGTTCACGACCTGCACGCCGCTGGTGTTCTGGTATGTCAGGTTTGGGCTGCAGGGCGCGCCATAGGCCAGGACGTATTCCGCCAGATACCAGCTTTCGCACTCGCTGCACCACAGGGCGGCAGGGCGTATGGCGGCACTGGGGCGCAGATCAGCCCGGAAATCTTCGCAATCCAGGCGGGATTCGGCATCATCCCGTGATATGCACCGGTAACTTGTTACAGCAAACGGCTTTCTACCCAGGGCATCCAGATAGCGTTCAATGTCGTCCGGCGGTGCGGTTGGTATCATGGCCACATATTCTTCCAGTGTTCTCATGGCGCTGCCCCCTTACATGAAGTCCATGATGTTCAGGCGCTGGCGCTTGGGGTGTTCTGCCTGGGCGGGTGCGGTACTCTGGTCGCCAGCAGCGGCTTGCCCGCTCTCCAGCAGGCCAAAATGCACGCGCAGGATACCCGGCACGGCCGGGCCGGGGCAGCAGGCAGAACCGCCGCTTTTGTGCTTGTTGGCATAGTCGTGGATCGCTTTCTCGCAGGTTTTCAGATCATGCGTTCCGGCTTCAAAATCCGTAACAACCACCCTTGCCTCGTCTTCGTTCATGCCATTGATGGTGTTTTTCAGGTCTTCGGCCACGCACCACAGCAGGCTGCCGCTTTCCTCTTTTTGCTGCATGGTTGCAACCATTTCCAGCGCTTTTTGCTTGTTTTCCATTTGCGTTTACTCCCTATCGTTTTATTTTATCCCGCCGGGGCGGGGGATAACGTTGTATTACCTGCGTTTCCGGCGCAGCTTGATGTATAGCCGCCATTCGGCCCGCTCCTCGTTATAGCTTGGCACAGCCCCCAAAAACCTGTAACCGGGGTAGCGCCGCTCCCAATAATCAGCATCGTCCACGCGCATGGTGCAGGCATCGGCCAGCTTGCGCGGGGTCCAGTGGGTATCATTGGGGCGGGGATAGGTGGGCCGCTTTAGGCCGCGGCTTGCATGCCAGCTTTTGCGGCGGCGGGGGTATTTCAGCATGTACTTGGCCAGCCCTTCCAGGCTGTCGTGTTCCGGCTGCAGGCGGTCAGCGTTCACGGTGCCCAGCGGTTCCCGGCTGCGGCCGGTGCACCACAGATCTTCCAGCGCATCACGCAGGGCGGCGCGGTGGGCGGCGGTCAGGCCGTCCACCTGCAGCACCATGTGGTGATGGTATCGCACTTCTTTCAGGCCGTTGGCCGGGTCGGCTTCCTGGTTCTCCGTCACGCACACCCACTTGATGGGTGTTGCATCCTGCCAGTTCTGCCGGGTCAGCCATCGGCGCACCCGTTTTAGGTAGTTGTACACGTCCTTCCAGGCGGCTTCATCGTCATCCGGCAGCCACATGTCTTCGTAGGTCAGGGTAAGAGCAAAACCTCGTTGGTCAAAATTTGTGTTCAGCAGCTGCACCAACAGCCGCGCCGACCGTTCCCGGTTACGCTTTTGCTGGGCAAGGCTGCTGGCGAACTTCTTCTTGCCGCGGGGACCCGCCCGGTGTTCCTGTTCTGTGATCCAGCAGAAGTCTACCTCGGCATAACTATCGCCGCAGATTGTTTTCTGCTCACGGATGTATTGCTTTCTGGTAGTTTTCATGCTGCTCACTTCTTTTCTTTCTTTGGGGGAGAATGGACCTTGAAATAACCCCTATACAAGCCGCCCACACGGCCCCCCTCGGACCGTTTGGCGGCAGCTCGCTGCGGCTGCGCAGCCACATGCTCTATATAATAGGTAAGCTGTGCCCGGTTTTGCGAAAGCCGCCGCCCTGGTTTAAGGGCTGCGGCTTTGGTTCACGCTTGGGTTTCTTTTGCAGGGCCGCCCATCAGGCGGTCGTGGATGATTGCGGTTTTTATTTCGATAATGCGGCGGCGGACAATGGCTAAAAGGCCGCCAAGCGGTGATACGCCGCAACCGGGCCCCGCTTCGCCCATCTCAAACAGCAGGGCTACCAGCACTTCTTTGTTGCTTGGCTGCGATCCATTCCTTTTGTACAGTTTCTCTTGCATACACCGGAATACCATCTCAGCCCCACGTGGCTGCGGCAGCCCCATCGTGCCCATGATCATCTTGATGCACTTTTTCCTTGTCATTGATTTCATCCTTTCTGTTTTACTGTTGGCCGCCCACCCGCCGGGGTGCGAGGGTCTTTTTAAAGGCAGTGGCGGTTTGCGGCATGCTGTCCAGATAGGCAAACTGCTTTTCATAGGCTCGGCGCTTGGCATCCTGGGCGCAGTCGGCCTTGTAGCGCTCGCAGTTGGCATGGCAGCCCACGCGGCGCTGTTGGCAGTTTTTACAGCTTCGTTCCATCAGTCGCCCCACCTTTCGCCGCGGCTGCAGAAATCATCTGGCGTGTTGCGGCCATACAGCGGGCACTGCACGGTGGCCCAGTAGCGGCAGCGCCCGCACCGCGGCAGGCCCAGCCGCCGCAGGTGCATGGCACGGGTGATGTGCAGCCCGCACCACATCAGCAGGCAGATCAGCATTCCGCCGGCAAAGAGCACGCAGGGGGCCGCAACAAACACAAGGGCCAGGCACTTAATGACATAAATGCAGTTGGAATCAAAAATTGTCATTGGTATCATTCAGCCTCCCATTCTTTGGTGGCGCGTCCCGGTGTTGATCCGGGCGGCATGGGTTGCTTGGGCCATGCCGGTGCTGCACACGCACCATAAAAACCCGCCTGCCCAGGCGCACCCGCGGCGCTTGGCAATCTGCACGCAGGGGCCTGGCACCCGGTGGAAAAGCCGGGCTGGGAATCTAACAGGCGGCCGCCGGGCACAAGCCGGGAGTAGTGGCCGGTGCCTGGCGTTGTGCATTACCTGCACAGTGGTGTTGCCGTACTTGCCCACGCAGCAACTGTGGGAGGATTCAGGGGCCGCCGCGGCCTCGTGCAGCTTTGGCGGCATATCTGCCCCGCCGGGGCGGGGTTATTGTATCTTGTAGTGCTCGGCCAGCTGTTTCAGCGCAGCCGGGTGCAATATGGATAGCTCAAACCGGGCGCGGCAGACATCGCCGGGCGGACTTACCTCGCCCAGCTTGGCCAGGTACTGGTTGTACAGCCAGCCCATCACGGGGTGGGCAATGTTCACCATGTACCAGGGCGGGCGCTTGGGGTTCTGCTCTGCGGCCTTGCGGCGTTCCTCAATGATCAGCGGGGCCAGCCGGTCAATCAGGGCTGCGCGTTCCTCCGCCGTCATTGGCGGCCGCCTTTGCCGGGGCGGAATACAGCGTCATCATCGTGCAGCCGTTCCGCATCCCGCATGGCATTGCGGTAGCCCACATCCCGGCCACTGGTCCAGGTAGCCAGCAGCCCCAGGGCCACAACCCCGGCAGTAATAAGATAGTAAATCATTATTTCAGCACTTCCTTCACATCGTCCAGCAGATCGGCTGGTATCATTCCGGCCTGCATCATGTGCTGCAGGCTTTCCCGGTAAGCGTGCAGGCGGCCTGCCAGCTCTGCCGCCTGGCAGATCAGCATGCCACGCGTGCCAGGGTTGTGTACGCCGTTGGTGCTGCGCAGTATAATGCAGTAGGTTTTGCGGGTGGCAGCGGTGTTTTCCACCAGCCAGGCCACGGCCTCCCGCGGCGTCATTGGTGCGTCCATGGCTTTTTCACTCTCCCTGTGTTCGGCATCTGCGCGGACAAAAACGCCGCCGCGCAGCGCTCGCAGAATTTCTCGTTGTTGACCGCCGGGCTTTTGCATTCAAATGCAAGCCCGATCTGCGGCGCAAGGTATTCCGGGCAGGCCCAGTGCAGGTAGCTGGTGGCGGCCATTCTGGCGGTGCAGTGGCGCAGGCCCCGCAGGGTGTTGTCCACGCAGCCAACCTTGACGATCCGCTCTTCCTCTCCTAGTTCCTGCAGCCATTCCAGCACCGTCATGGTTGCACCGCCGTGTCCTGATTTTGCGGGGTAACAATCTCCGTTTGCCCCATTCCCTGGGCTTCGTACCGCCAGCGGGCAGCCTCGTTCGCCTGGTGGGTGCCAAAGGCAACGGCCAGTGCCAGCACAATGGCCATGGCCGCAGTAGTCCAGCGCCAAAGGCTTGCGGTTTCCTGTGCCTCTTTTGCTGCCAGTTTGGCTTCTTCGGCGCGGCAGCGGGCCATCCAGGCATCGTCTTCGGCGTTCTGCCTTTCCCAATCCTTGCGGGCGGCGGCTCGCTCTGCCGTGTTGGCGCGGTATTCGGCGCGGATCACGCGCTGGGTCAGGTTCACCCAGCGCTCTGCGTTGCTGGGGTTGCCGTCATTGATGGACCGCAGCACGGCGGTCATGTCCTTTAACTCTCTGGCTTCCATCGTTCATGCCTCGCTTTTCTTGCCGACTTCCCGCTCCAGCGCCGCTGCAAACAGTTCCGCCAGCACGGGGGCAATGCAATGTATTGCTTCATCGGTCAGGCGTGCGCCCGGCAGCACCGGGGTGCCGTCCGGCAAAAAGCCTTCCGCAATCACAAATTCTTCATTTTCCATCTTGGTTCTCCCATCTGGGCGGGTAGTTCAACACGGCATCCATCATGCAGCCGCAGGCCACAGCGGCCTCCAGCGCGCTTGCCCAGTCCTGCTGCCGTCTGCCGCGCTTTACCGCGGCGTACAGCAGCTCGTCCACAAGGTTCTGGGCGGTCGATCCGCGCACGACCAGCGGGTGGCGGCGCATAATCAGCTTGCCCAGCGGCTGCCGGATGTGCAATTCAGACGTTCTTGTGCCAACTTCCTGCGCTTCATCCAGCCGCATTACCACCAGCCGCCACATATCAGACCGCACAAGGCGGGCGGCTTCATACGCCACGGCGTAAAGGGCAGCTTCCAGCGCGTAAGCGTCGGCAGCTTTCTGGCCCGCCGGGGTGCTGGCGGTTGTGGCATCAGCGATCCGGCAGGCGCGGGCCAGCTTGTGGGTGCTCTCCATAATTCCGGCGCTGGTAACGTCTTGCGGCTTTTTGGTTGCTACCAGGCGCAGGGCATCCGTGCCCATGCTGGCAACAGCATCCCCACTGGCGCACAGGGCAGCGGCCCAGCAGCGTTCCAGCGGGGTCATGCTGCGCCGCCTGCGGGTTCCGCGGCCTTGGCCTGGGCTTTGCCGGCCACCAGGCCCATCACATAGGCCATAGCCTGGGCGCGTTCCGCCGGGGTCATTTTTGCCAGCTCTTTGGCCAGCTCTTCATCGGTAAGCATCTTTGCGTTTTCCATTCTGTTTTCCTTTCTGCCCCTGTGCGGGGCGCTTTTCGCATACGGGCGGCAGCGGTTCTTGTGCGGTCATATTGCTCCGTGCTATAATTGCCCTACCAATGCCACCGGGTGCTGTTCCAGCCGACGACCATTCCGGCCAGCAGGGCCAGAAAAAGCGGTAAATCCGCTTTACCGCCATTGATGGCTACAATCAGCCAAACCCCAGCGGCGGGCAAAGCCCATCCTGCAGCGCTTTTGATGATGGTGCGGACCGTGCCGATGATTTTTTCTTTCTGCATTTTCCTACTCCTTTCTGGGAATACTGTAAAAAAAGGACGTGATATCAAAATGAATCTTGAAAACCTGGTTCCCGCTTTGGCCGCGTCACGGCGGCGTTCTGCTTGCGAAGCGGTCATCTTGTCCCGACAGGAAAAGCGCCTGCTTAAAAAGTTTAAGTCCGGCCAGCGCGTGCTGCTGGAATACAGCAAGGCCGCGGCGCTGCTTGCGCTTGAACTGATTGAGCCGTGTGCAGACGATCCGGACGTATATGTGGCATCTGATTTTTATTGGGTGTACCGTGAGTATCAGCGCGCCAAATACCGTGATTTGCTTTTATCCTCATTTTGGCTGCCTGTACTTGTAAGTATCCTTACCAACCTAGCAATAGACCTAGCAATAGACGCACTGCAATGGTTGTTGCCGCTGATACTGCAATGGTTTTCCACTCGTCCTTAATAAAATCCCAAATGGTATACATTCGTATTGCTTCACCCCTTTCTGGGCATACTATTGGTAGGCGCCACAGCAACTTGTGTCAATATGCTCGTTATGCGTGTCATATTGCGCCTTACAATGCTATTATAGTTTCAATATGCTACTTTGTCAAGCCATTTTCAAAAAAATAAAGTTGCAAATTGCAACTTTTTGTGCTATACTGGATACACCAGAGCGGGAGAGGAGGTGATAATATCAACACAATAAACGAGCGCATAAAGGCCATTCGCAAGGCGCGTGGGATGACGTTGGAGGAATTCGGCAAAGAAATCGGCATCACTAAGTCGACCGTTGGCAAAATCGAAAAGGGACTTAGCGGTGCCACAGAGCAAACAATTCTTTCCATCTGCCGCGTTTTTGATGTCAACGAGGACTGGCTGCGCAACGGCACCGGCGGGCCGGATGCCATGTTCAACGCCCCGGCGCTGGACGACCTGGTGGAACAACTGGCCCAGCAGTACAACCTGGACTATATTGGCCGTGAGGTGATCCGCACCTATGTCAACATGGATACCGCCGCGCGGGTGTCTATCAGCCGGTTTGTTATGCAGCTGACCCGCAATGTGGAGCGCAGCGAAGCCGAAATGCTGGCCCAGCAAGCCACCACCGAAAACGACCCAAACGCCGCCGAAATTGCCACCTGATCCTCTGGCGCTGGCAATTTTGAAAAAAATACCGCAGTCCCACGTCGGGCTGCGGTATTTTTTATTGTAATTTATTCCCGTTTGTGATATTCTGTTAATAAATCAAGCCCGCAAGGGCAAAATAACAAGGAGGATAATCAATCATGGCACAATACACAGCATCAACCAGCGATAAGCTCAAAAGCGTCGCTCTGCACAAGTTCTGGATCAGCGGTTTTGGCATGCTTGGCCTGCATTACTTTTATGTAGGCCGTTACGGCAAAGGCATTTTGCACATTGTGTTTTCTTTCATTTATTTGATGGTTCTCATTAGCATCTTTTCGACCGCTTCCGAAACCGGTGCGGCAACCATCGGATACATTGTATTGTGGGTGGCAATCGCCGTTCTTATCAACCTGCGCACCTTCATCAAGCTCAAGTCCGGCGCATTCCGCGATAATGTCGGCGCGCCCTTACGCGAAAACTAACCAGTAAGCCACACAGGCCCACGGTAGTACGCTGCCCCACGGAAACGGGCCAGGCGGAACCCCTGGGCTTTTTTGCAATCAACTGCAAAACGGAAACGGGAGTAACTATGCAAAACTATACAACGCCCGCGCCGCTTCAAGCCCCGCGGGCTTTCGGCTACTGCCGCAAGTCCACCAATGAGCAGCGCGAGGAATCGCTGGAAGCCCAGCAGCGTGCAATCGTCACCTTTGCCGCCACGGCAGGGTATGAGCTGGTACAGGTCTATAAGGACCATGGCAACAGCGGCCGCCGCGGGGAGCGCCCGGAATTCCAGCGCATGCTGGCCGATGCAGCTGCCGCCGGGGTGCAATACATCATCGTGCACAAGCTGGACCGCTTTTTCCGCAACGCGGATCAGCAGACGGTGGTCGAAATGCAGCTGCGCCGGCAGGGCATTCAGGTCATTTCCGCGGCGGAACACTTTGACGCCACTCCGCAGGGCCAGTTCATGCGCAATGTAACCAAGGCCATCAACCAATGGTACAGCGCCAACCTGGCGCAGGAGGTTGCCAAAGGTCTGCGCGAAAACGCCCTTACAGCAAGAACCACAGGTGGTCCGCCGCCGCTGGGCTATACGGTTGACAAATCCACAGGCCAGTATGCTATTGTTCCGCGGGAAGCTGAGGCGGTGCAGCTGATCTTCAAGCTGTACCAGCAGGGAGCGGGCTACACTGAAATTATAGATGCCCTTAACGCTGGGGGCTATGTAACCCGCCGGGGGCAGCCGTTCGGCAAAAACAGCCTGTACGACATCCTGCGCAACGAAAAATACACCGGCCTGTATATCTGGAATCGCCTGGCCCCTGCCGATGTGGACGGCCGCACCAGCCGCCGCAGGCTCAAACCGCGGGACGAATGGGTGTGCGTGGAGAACGGCATGCCGCAGATCATCCCCACAGAACAGTGGCAGGCCGTGCAGGACGAAATGGATAAACGCAAGCACCGCAACGCCCAGTACAAGGCAAAATCTTTCTACCTGCTTTCCGGGCTGGTATATTGCGGCGGCTGCGGCGGGACCATGGCAGGCGAAATGCACCGCTACAACAGCCACGGCAAGGCGGTGGAATATCGGTACTACCGCTGCGTTGCCCAGCACCGCCAGCACGACGGGGGAGCACACGCCCACCGCGTCAACGCGGATCGCTTGGAAGCTGCCGTAATTGATTATATCCAGCGCATCGTGCTGGATCCTGTCAACATGGATGCCCTGTGCGTGGCTGTGTTGGAAGCCCTTACCCCTGACGGCCGCAACGCAGAGCGCGCCAAAGAACTCAAGCAGGAGGCCGGCATAATACAGCAAAAGGTGGACCGCCTGTATCAGGCCATCGAAAACGGCCTGGATGCCGCCGGAACCATTGAGCGCATCAACACCCTGCAAAAGCAGCGCATGGCCCTGCTGGCCCAGGCCAATGATCTGGACATCAGTGCAGAATCAGCCGCCGCCAGTGTGGATGAACTGCGCCGTGTGTGGTCCGGCATAAACCTGCGCGAATTGCAACCCGAAAAAATGCGCGTAATCGTGCGCGACCTGATCTATAAAATTGTTGTGTTCGACGACGGCCCGCGCGGCAGCCGGCTGCGCATTATCCTGAACCCTGCCCGCCTGAACCCTGCCGCCATCCCGAAAGCCATCGAAACAATGCCGTTTTCGGAACTGCCGAATTTTTCGCATACGGCCGGCAGCGGTCTACCCCTGCCAAGGTAAGCCGTACATCTTCGGGTGTGCGGCTTTTCTTGTTGGCTGTTCGGCGTGAGCTCCAGTGGCGCTGTAAAAGCATACAATTCAGCCGCTGCTTTGGGGAAATATATTTTTCTTTGCAGCCCACTTGATTTTTTGTTTTGTTATAGTATAATTAACTCCGCGCTTGAGCAAAACAGGGTGCCAACCACCCTCTTTTTTACTTTTGCGCGTTGTTTTGTGTGGAAAAATGATCTTGTTGAGGGAACGCATATGACCAAAGATTTAACGAGCGGAAATCCGTTCAAAATCATCCTGTTGTTCACCCTGCCGCTGATGCTGGGCAACCTGTTCCAGCAGTTTTACAGCCTGGCAGATACCATCATTGTGGGCCGTTTTGTCGGTGTCAATGCGCTGGCGGCAGTTGGCGCTACCGGCTCGGTCAACTATCTGATTCTGGGTTTTGTTATTGGCATGTGCAACGGCTTTGCTATCCCCATCGCACAGCTGTTTGGTGCCCATGATGACAGCGACCTGCGCCGCCATGTGGCCAATGCAACCTGGCTGTGCATTGCCTGGGGTGTTGTGCTTACCGTTGTCACGGTGGCGCTGACCCGCCCCATTATGGAGCTGATGCAGACCCCGGCGGACATTATTGATGGTGCCAGCACCTACATTGGCTGGATCTTTGCGGGAATTCCCTTTGTTTTTCTCTATAATATGGTTTCGGCCATCATGCGCGCTTTGGGCGACAGCAAAACCCCGCTTTACTTCCTGGTGCTGACCAGCGCTGTCAACATTGTGCTGGATCTGGTGCTCATCATCAACTTTAATATGGGTGTTTTGGGTGCCGCTGTGGCAACCGATGTTTCGCAGGCAATCTCCGGCGTGATCAGCCTGATCTATTTGATCAAAAAGTTCAAGATCCTGCATATGACGCGAGATGAATGGAAATACAGCCGCTCTACCTGCCGCCGCCTGTCTGCTATGGGCCTGCCCATGGGCCTGCAGTGTACCATCACGGCCGTGGGCGGCGTTATAATGCAGTGGGCCGTCAACGGGCTGGGCAGCTCTGTGGTTGCCGCCATTACGGCTGCGGGCAAAACCCAAAACCTGCTCTCCTGTGCGTTGGAAAGCATCGGCACCGCTATGGCAACCTATGCGGGCCAGAACCTTGGCGCGGCCCGGCTGGACCGTGTGCGCAGCGGTGTAAAAAGCTCCTACATTATGGTGGTTGCATATTCCGTCCTTGCTTTTATTGCCCTGCACTTTGGCGATGTCGTGATCATCGGCCTCTTCCTGGATACCAAGACCGAGGTTGAGATCGTGGCGATGGCGCGGGATTATATGTTCTGGAACAGTCTGTTCTTTATCCCGCTCGGCGCGCTCATCGTATGGCGCTATACCATTCAGGGGCTGGGCTATTCCACACTTGCCATGATGGCCGGTGTGGCCGAAATGGTGGCGCGTACCGTTATCGCCCTGGTGCTGATTCCGGTGCTGGGCTATTTTGGCGCAGAGCTGTCCAACCCGGTAGCCTGGGTGGCGGCCTGCCTGTTCCTGTACCCGGCTTACCTGTGGACGGTCAAACACCTGGAAAACCGCCTGCTTGCCGGCCACCTTGCCATGCGGCACAGCGCGGTAGGGGATTGACCCCCTGAATTTTTATCACGATCCATGCTTTTGCCCTGCATGCCCTGCGGTATGCGGGGCATTTTTGCACCATTCCGGCATTTTTTCAAAAAGCTCTTGCCCTGCGGCGGCAAAAGCAATATAATAACTGTATATTTATTCATAGAGGGTCAGAGCGTATCGAATAAGCAAACAAGCGGGTGGAATATTTTCACCACGTTTGCTTTACGGTACGCCCCAGCGGGCCGCATACGCCCTGTATGTGCAAAAAAGGGCAGGGGAAGTGCCGCGCCGCGCAACAAGAGGGAAGGAAGTATTATTATGCCGGAAAAGAAACCGTTCATCACCCTTGAGCAGGCACAGGAAATTATTGCCGATGTGCCTACCCCGTTCCATCTTTATGACGAAAAAGGCATCCGCGCCAATGCACGCCTTGTCAACAAAGCTTTTGCATGGAACAAAGGTTTTAAGGAGTATTTTGCCGTTAAGGCAACCCCCAACCCGTACCTGCTGCGCATCCTGAAAGAGGAAGGCTGCGGCGTGGACTGCTCCAGCTACACCGAACTGCTGCTGAGCGAAGCCTGTGGCTTCAGCGGCAGCGATATCATGTTCTCCTCCAACGAAACGCCGGTGCAGGACATGAAGAAGGCGTATGACCTGGGCGCTTACATTAACCTGGACGACCTGACCCATGTGGATTTCCTCAAGAATGTGGCAGGTATCCCCGAAACGATCTGCTGCCGCTTTAACCCCGGCGGAACCTTTGACCTGGGCAACGGCATCATGGATAACCCCGGCGATTCCAAGTACGGCATGTCCGAAGAGCAGATGACCGAAGCTTATACCCGCCTGATGGCACTGGGTGCAAAGAACTTCGGCATCCATGCTTTCCTGGCCAGCAATACCGTTACCGATGATTATTACCCGGAACTGGCCGGTATCCTGTTCAACCTGGCTGTGCGTCTGCACCAAAAGACCGGTGCACACATCAAGTTCATCAACCTGTCCGGCGGCGTCGGCGTTGCCTACAAGCCGGAGCAGCGCTCCAATGATATCCTGGCCATTGGCGAGGGTGTCCGCAAAAAGTTTGAGGAGATCCTGGTGCCCGCCGGTATGGGCGATGTTGCCATCTTTACCGAGATGGGGCGCTTTATGCTGGCTCCGTATGGCTGCCTGGTTGCCACAGCCATCCACGAAAAGCACATTTATAAAGAGTATATCGGCCTGGATGCCTGCGCTGCCAACCTGATGCGCCCGGCCATGTACGGTTCCTACCACCACATCACCGTGCTGGGCAAAGAGAACGCCCCCTGCGACCATAAATACGATGTGGTCGGCGGTCTGTGCGAGAACAATGATAAGTTTGCCATTGATCGTATGCTGCCCAAGATCGATATGGGCGATGTGCTGGTCATCCACGATACCGGTGCCCATGGCTTCTCGATGGGATATAACTACAACGGCAAGCTGCGCAGCGCTGAAGTACTGCTGTGTGAGGATGGCTCCCACCAACTGATCCGCCGCGCCGAGACCCCGGCAGACTATTTTGCCACCTTTGATTTTACCCCATTCTACAAAAAAATGGGCCTGTAATATACAGCTCAAAGTGAGGAAACGCTATGTTCCAGTTTATGCTTGTTGTCGGCCTTGTGCTGGCGTATTACGGTTATGCCGTTACCAAAAATCCCCGCATCTGGGGGGACCAGGGGCGGGACGCCATAAAAGAAGAAAACTGGAACCGCTATGTCCGCTATAATGGGCAGTTCGCCATGTATGCCGGCTTTTTGATGGCGGCCCTTGGCGCGCTGGATATGGCGGTCGATCTGTCCACTGCCATCTACCTGCTGATTCTGCTGGGCGGTTTGGCCATCCTTTTGTATCCCTTCGCCCACTGGATGCACGAAAACGAGGGCACCTGGAACCCCTGGCCCCGCGTGGAAACCGAAAAGCAGAAGCGCAAGCGCCTGATCAAAGAGCAGGAGCGCCAGGAAAAGAAAAACAAAAAGAAATAAGATGGCTTTGGGTCACTTGATTTCCGTTGCTTTTCTCAGACGCTCATCTCATAAAGAACAGAGAACAAAAGAATAGTAAAACAAAAAGGCATGTGCTATCATTCAAGCACATGCCTTTTTCATAATCTCTGAACCATTGGAATCCGCAGCTCTGCATTTCTATCCAAACATCTGCGTTCGTTTGCGGCAATTTATTCCGCGCAGCCGATATCCTGCGCAATTTCCTGCACGGATTCCTTGTCGAATTCACCCAGCGGCAGGATCAGCCGTGCCAGAATTTCCTGTGGCAGAACTTCCAGCAGGGCGGTCTGGTCGCACTCTGCGTGCTCTGGGGCGCACAGGCGGCACTCATCGGCGCCCTGCTCCACGCGGGCATAATGGCCGGTGGAGATAAAACGGCAGTCAAGCTTATCAGCCGTCTGCATCAGCAGCTGGAACTTCAGCAGTTCGTCCGCGGCAGTGTCCGCTGCTTCAATCACGTGCAGGGTTACATCCAGCGCCTTGGCGGCGTTCTGCGCGGTCTCCACGGCATCATCGGCCATTCCGGCAAAATGCACCAGTGCGGCCTGTACGGCAAAGCCCTGCTCCTGCAAAATGCGCACAGTAACGGCAGCGTCCATGCCGCCGTTCAGCCCAACTAGAACCTTATCCTGCTTTTCAAATGTATTAAAACCCAGTGCTCCGTCCATAATATCCTCCTGTATCAGCGGTGCGCAGTGCGTCAGGCCTGCTTTCCGCCGTATTTTTTGCTTTGCTCCACGGCCAAGCGGTCGCAACGCTCGTTTTCGGGGTGGCCTGCGTGGCCTTTCAGCCAGTGGTAGTGGATCACATGCTTCTCGCTTTCTTCCAGCAGCGGTGCCCAAAGGTCGGGGTTCAAGGCGGGGGATTTGTCTGCCTTTTTCCAGCCGCGCTTGCGCCAGCCCTTGGCCCAGCCCTTTTCCAGCCCGTTGATCACATACTGGCTGTCGCTGTACAGGTCAATGTCACAGGGCTCTTTCAGCTGGCGCAGGGCTTCCAGCAGGCCGGTCAGCTCCATGCGGTTGTTGGTGGTTCCGGCCTCGCCGCCGGAAATCTCTTTCTCATACACCTTTTCTCCGGTACGGAAGCGCAGGATCGCGCCCCAACCGCCGGGGCCGGGGTTGCCGCTGCAGGCACCGTCGGTATAAATTTCGATGTGTTTCATGTTACCCTCGTTTTGCTGCGGCAATACTGGAATCAGGGCGTGCCGGAAAATGGCATCCTTTTCTTTGCTTTTCGCTGTACCTTATCGGCCAGCCGCAATGCCCGGAACCCTGCCGCTTTACTATAAGGCAACACCGCACAATTCCCGCCTTACGGCTTAAGCACCGCTCCGGCGGCTGCGGCACGGCATCTGCGTTGCCAAAATGCTCGATAA